>Ga0180222_1000510_pt1 | contig 55558 bp, 51 predicted proteins | sample eDN5th37CKraftOP_FD_151336 | JGI IMG/M metagenome (GOLD analysis project Ga0180222, IMG submission 151336) | Enriched Organic Plus compost microbial communities from Emeryville, California, USA - eDNA 5th pass 37_C Kraft OP (version 2) (version 2) ...
CCGTCCCGCTCGACTGATTGCCGGAACCGACGACGACGTTACCGACCCGCAGGCCGCTGCCCTGGTTGTTGTCGCCAATCACGACGTTTCCGGTTTCGGTGCCGCTCGCCTGGTTGCCGTCACCGAACACGAGATTGCCGCTGTCCGTCCCGCTCGACTGATTGCCGGAACCGACGACGACGTTACCGACCCGCAGGCCGCTGCCCTGGTTGTTGTCGCCAATCACGACGTTTCCGGTTTCGGTGCCGCTCGCCTGGTTGCCGTCACCGAAGACGAGGTTGCCGGAGCCAACGCCGGAGGATTGGTTGCCGTCGCCGAAGACGAGGTTGCCGGAGCCCGTGCCGAGTGCCTGGTTGTCGCTGCCGACCACGACGTTACCCGACCCGTCGCCGTTCGCGGTGTTGCGGTCGCCGACGACCACGTTGCCCGAAAGTGTGCCCGTCGCGTTATTGTCGTTGCCGACGACGATATTGCCGGAAAGGAACGAGTTGGCGCTGTTGCGATCACCGATCACGACGTTACCGGAGCCGTCGCCGAAGACCTTGTTGTTGCTGCCGACGACGACATTGCCCGAGCCGTCGCCTATGGCATTGTTTGAGTTGCCGTCGACGATGTTGCCCGTGAAGTTGCCGATCGCGATGTTGTTGTTGCCGAAGACGAGGTTGCCCGAACCCACGCCCGAAACCTGGTTGGCATCGCCGAAGACACCATTGCCGGAGAAGGCGCCGCTCGCCTGATTGTTGTCGCCGAAGACGCCGTTACCGGAAACGAGGCCTGCGGCCTGGTTATTGTCGCCCTGCACGATATTGCCGACGCCGGTGCCGGAAGCCTGGTTGCCGTCACCCTCGACAAGATTTCCCGAGAATGCGCCCGCCGCCTGATTGAAATTGCCGCTCACCAGGTTGCCCGTGACGAAACCGGACGCGGTGTTGCCCGTGCCGGTGACGCCGTTGCCGGAGAACGAGCCGGCGGCGCTGTTGAAGTCGCCTGCGACGAGGTTGCCGACGCCGAAGCCCAAGGCGCCGTTGCCGGTTCCGGTGACGCCGTTACCGGAGAATGAACCGGCCGCGGTGTTGAAGTCCCCTGCGACGAGGTTGCCGCTGAGGAAGCCGGACGCGTTGTTGCCCGTCCCGGTGACATCGTTACCGGAGAACGACCCCGCCGCGGTGTTGAAGTCGCCTGCGACGAGGTTGCCGACGCCGAAGCCGGACGCGTTGTTGCCCGTACCGGTGACGTCGTTGCCGGAGAACGAACCGGCCGCGGTGTTGAAGTCCCCTGCGACGACGTTGCCACTGCCGAAGCCGGACGCGTTGTTGCCGGTTCCAGTGACGTCGTTGCCGGAGAACGATCCCGCCGCGGTGTTGAAGTCGCCTGCGACGACGTTGCCGCTGACGAAACCGGACGCGTTGTTGCCGCTACCGGTGACGCCGTTGCCCGAGAACGACCCCGCCGCGGTGTTGAAATCGCCTTCGACGATGTTGCCGACGCCGAAGCCAGCCGCGCCGTTGCCGGTTCCAGTGACGTCGTTGCCGGAGAACGACCCCGCCGCGGTGTTGAAGTCGCCTGCGACGAGGTTGCCGACGCCGAAGCCCGAGGCGCCGTTACCCGTGCCGGTGACGCCATTACCGGAGAACGACCCGGCCGCGGTGTTGAAGTCGCCTTCGACGAGGTTGCCGACGCCGAAGCCGGACGCGTTGTTGCCGCTACCGGTGACGCCGTTGCCCGAGAACGACCCCGCCGCGGTGTTGAAGTCGCCTGCGACGACGTTGCCGCTGAGGAAGCCAGACGCGTTGTTACCCGTGCCGGTGACGCCGTTACCGGCGCCGAAGCCCATAGCGGTGTTGCCGCTACCCGTGACGAAGTTACCGGACAAGGAGCCGAACGCGCCGTTGCCCGAACCGTTGACGACGTTGCCCGACAGGTTGCCGACGACCGTGTTGTAGCTCGCGCCGTCGCCGTACCCATTGCCCGAGAAATCGCCGATGACGGTGTTGTTGGCGACGTTGTCACCGCCGCCATTGCCGGAGGCGTTACCGATGATGGTGTTGTCGTTGAAGTCGGCGCCGTTCAGAGAGCCCGACCCGTTACCCATGATGGTGTTATCGGCGAAGTTGTTGCCGTTTCCGCTGCCGGACAGGTTTCCAAAGATCGTGTTGCCGGTCACATTGCCCTGATTGAGGCTGCCGGAACCGTCGCCGACGATAAAATTCTTCGACACGGTCGTAGCACCGCCGCCGATACCGTTCCCGCTCGCGGAGTTGTTACCGTAGACGACGTTGTCGGTGACCGTCGCGTTTCCGCCAGGTACGCCGTTGGCGCTGCCCGAGTTGTTGCCAAAAAGCAGGTTGTGCGTGACGGTTGCATTCCCGTTGCCGGCAGCATTTACACCGTTGCCGCTGCCGGACAGGTTGCCGTTGATCCAGTTGCCCGTGACCGTCGCGTTTCCGCTGCCCGTACCGGTGCCGTTCAGGCTGCCCGAGCCGTTGCCGGTGATGAAGTTGTTGCCGACCGCAGCGTTACCACTGCCGGCGACGCCCGTGCCATTTCCCGTGCCCGAATTGTCACCGGTGATGATGTTGTTGGTGACGGATGCGAGGCCGCCCAGGATGCCGGACCCGTTGCCGCTGCCGGAGCTGTTGCCGTTGATCGTATTACCGCTGACGGTTGCGCTCGAGGAACCACCGCCTGCGGTGCCGTTCATCGAACCGGAATTGTCGCCATTGATGGTGTTGTCCCACACCTTGGCGAAAGCGGTTCCGCCCGTGCCGACGGCGAGGGAGCCGTTGCCGGCGCCGGAGTTGTTGCCGTGAACGTCATTGTTCTGCAGGTTGGCCGTGGCGTTGCCTGCTCCGCTGAGCACCGAGCCGTTGTTGGCGCCAGCTCCCGCGCCGCTGAACTCGTTGTTCACGATGACGGCGTTGGCGTTGCCGGTGCCGAGGAAGACGCCGCCGTTGCCCGAGCCCGCGCCCGCGCCGTCGAAGAAATTATTGCGCAGCTCGGCGTTGGCGGTGCTGCCCGCGCCTACTCCGACAAATCCGTTGTTACTGCCGGCGCTGGCGCCGTAGATCGTGTTGTTGGATAGGTTTGCCGTCGCGGTACCGGCGCCGCCGAAGATGCTGCCATTACTGTTGAGAGCGCCGGCGCCCTCGACGTAGTTGTTGCGCATGGTCGCCGTGGCGTTGCCACCGCCGACCGTGATGCGCCCGTTGTTGGCGCCCGCACTGTCGCCAATAAACGTGTTGTCGGTCAACGTCGCATTGGCGGCGCCAGCTATCGTATACCCGTTGCCGCTACCGGCACCATTGCCGACGATGAAGTTGCCGATGACCAAGGCATTGCCGTTGCCGAGGCCCAGCGATCGACCGTTATCATTGCCCGCGTCATTGGCGAGGATCGTGTTGCCGATGACCTGTGCGTTGCCGTTTCCGAAAGTCGCCGCGCCGTTGAAACGGCCGCTGTTGTTACCGGTGATGACGTTATTGGAGACGACCGCAGCGCCAGATCCGCTTCCGGACCCGTTGTTGCTGCCTGAGTTGGCGCCATTGATGATGTTGTTCGCCAGCGAAGCGTTGCCCGTGGTCCCACCGGTGCCATTGCTGCTGCCAGAGCCGCCGCCGTTGATGATGTTGTTGGCCAGCGACGCGTTGCCCGTGGTCCCACCGGTGCCATTGCTGCTGCCAGAGCCGTTCCCGCTGATGATGTTGTTGGTGATAGTGGCACTGCCATTACCGAGTAGGCCCGTGCCATTCGAGCTGCCGGAAGAGCTTCCTGTGATGACGTTGCCGAGCAGAGTGGCGCTACCCGACGCGGCGCCGTTACCATTGCCGTTCAGCGAACTCGTACCGCCCGTGACGGTGTTGCCCTGAATGATCGCGGAACCCGTCGCGTTTCCGAACAAATTCGTCGCAGTGCCATTTCCGCTCGCGTTGTTCGCGCCAGTGATGACGTTATCAACGATGATCCCACTTGCGTTTGCGGTGCCGCCGATCGTCGCGGTCGCGTTTCCATTTCCGTTCCCTGCAGCCGCACCACTGATAGAGTTGTCAGTGCAGATGAAAGTGGATGATACGGTGCCAAAAGCAGCCGCTGCACTGGCATTGTTCGCACCCGCGCCAATGCCGCTGATGATGTTCGGCCCGTTCGGAAATGCGCCTGCGGTGCAGTTCGCGGCAATGACCTTTTCCGGCGCCAGGAAGCACAGCATCGACGCGAGGGCGATCACGCTGACAGTGGAAAAAAGCTTCGTTTTGGCATGCGGCATCCCGCCAAGAGCAGCGTGCATCGAAACCGTCCCCTGGTTTTGAAAATACTGGCAATTGCACGCTTGCCGACTGTGGAGTCCGCCAAAACGCCGTGGCCGAAGCGAAACAACTTTAGCCGGCCTGAAACCACCACCGTTTTGTTCGCAATCGAACAAAACCCGAAAAAGTGGAACAACGGCTGCTTTAGCGATAAAACCGAGCCGACGATATTCGTGCGAAATCAACCCGCGCAATATGCGAGCAATCCGGAAGAACCCGCCAAGCAGAAATCGTAGATTCTGCGCAACAGCGTTGCTCTTGGGTGTCGCCAGCCAACCCCTTGTTTTTCAAACATTTCGTTTTGAAAATTCAAAAGTAGCGTTGACTTAATGGGATATTCAAAGCTGCACTCCTACCAATAATCGAACGTACCCAATCGAACGAATAAACGTCGCTAATAGGTGCGAAATCGTACCCATAGAAACAGCGCGATATGCGGAGCAGAAATTCAGCCGAATCAGGGCGCAAGGCCCGCCTCCCGGGAGCGTCTGGAGAAATGCGGGCAACCCGGCGCGGCGAACGCCCATTCCGCTAAATGTTCTCCATCGACCCCCATTCCCCCGTTCCCGCGACGCCCTGACTGGCCGAGGTGAATGCGCCAAACTGGCCCTTCTCACGGGGCCATGTCCATTTTATCGCGTGGCCCGCACGGGATGCGAAATGCCGACCCGGGCCGCTGCTCGCGGCAGTCGTTCGGGTCGTGTCCCATCGCCCGTCCATCCTTTGGGAGGCGCACGCATGTTCGAAGGTTCGGCTCCATGACCTCCCCGCCCGTCGCGCCAGGACGCGTTGCATCGGTCGCCGCCAACCTCGCGCGTGTGCGCGCACAGATCGCCCACGCCGCTGCGCTGTCCGGGCGCCCGGCGGACGCGGTACGCCTTGTCCTCGCCACCAAGACGCAACCGCCGGAGCGGATTCTGGAAGCGGTTGCGGCAGGACAACGGGACCTCGGCGAGAACCGCGTGCAGGAAGGACAGGCGAAAGCCGAGGCGCTCGCCGGCCATGGTATCCGCTGGAGCATGATCGGCCACCTGCAGACGAACAAGGTGAAGGACGTTGTGCGCTTCGCACACGAGGTGCAATCCCTCGACCGGCTGCCGTTGGCGGCGACACTCGAGCGCCATTTGCAACGGCTGGGGCGCGGCATCGACGTGCTGGTGCAGGTGAATACGTCCGGCGAGGCGACGAAGTATGGATTGCCGCCCGACGAAGTCCCGTCCTTCCTGCGCGAGATCGCGGCTTTCTCATCGCTCAGGGTCCGCGGCTTCATGACCCTCGCGCGCTTCACATCCGACACGGACGAGGTTCGGCGCTGCTTCCGCGCGCTGCGCCAGATACGCGATGGCGCGCCCAACGCTGCCGATCTGCCGGAGCTTTCGATGGGCATGTCGGGCGACTTCGAACTTGCGATTGCCGAGGGCGCTACGATCGTGCGTGTCGGGCAAGCGGTGTTCGGCCGGCGCGCGCTTCCCGACACGTTTTTCTGGCCGGGCGACAGCAAGGCCGCGCAGCGATAGACCAGTCCGGCAAAGTTGATTTCAGGACGTGCGCCGCGGGGGTTAAGGAGCGCGCTGCCGGCAACAGGGGGTGCTGCCGGCAGCAACGTCCACAGGTCCAGCGACGGGAACTGGACCGACCGAGAATGCGTACAGCGCTTGCGAGAACGCCCGTAGCAATGCTGCTCGATTCGGCCGGAAGACGGTACGCCATCGATACGCGCGATACTTATACATGCCAGCGTGTGCGCTCCGCGCAACGGTCTGCATAAGGATGTTCTATAGATGAGCGGCCATCACGGCCCGAAATGCTGGCGGCTCAGCACATGTCCACCTATCTGTGAGTGATGCACGATATGTTTGCCACGCACCGGCCAGAGTCCGCGGTGCCGGTGCCGGCATCAATCCGGTGCGGGTGTAACGGCAGTAAACGAGACGGCCTGCTCCAGCTTTCCGAATGGAGCCGGCATCGAGAAAGGGGAGCCCCGGTATGGGAGCGCCGCAGCGCCTGCTACTCGCGACCGATCTCAGCTGCCGCTGCGACCGCGCGCTCGACCGCGCCGCTCTGCTGGCGGCGGAATGGCATGCGCATCTCACCGTGGTGCATGCCATGTCGGCAGATGCTGCGTCGAATGCCGATCAAGGTATCCCTGTTCCCGCGTGGCGGCGCACCGATCCGCGGATACTCGCCGAACGGCGCGTGCGTGCGGACATCGGCGATGTCGTGCCTCAGCCAGCTGTCGTCATTGGCACGGGCGAGCCCATCGACGTGATCCTCGCGGCGGTGAGCGCCAACGACTGCGATCTGATCGTCACGGGCCTTGCGCGCGATGAGCCGCTGGGCCGGCTCGTGCTGGGGAGCACCGTCGACAAGCTGATGCGGCGCTCTCCGGTGCCGATCCTCGTCGTCCGCAACCGGGCGCGCGCGCCCTATCGCCGGATTGCCGTGGCGACGGACTTCTCCCAGCCGTCACGGGAGACGCTTGAAGCGGCCATGGGCGCCTTTCCGGAGGCGCAGTTCGATCTCGTGCACGCCTACGACGCGCCCATGTCCGGGCTGGCCAGCGATCAGAAAACCTACCGCGCCGAATTTCGCGCCATGGCGGAAGAGGATGCCGCGGCGTTCCTCGCATCGTACGAAGAGGCTTTTCCGCAGCGTGCGCGTCCGCGACTGGTTCTGCGGCGCGGCGACCCGGGTCGTGAGCTCAGCACCTATGCCGATGAGGAAGATATCGAGCTTGTCGTCATGTCGACGCAGAAGCGCTCGGCGCTGATGGATGCGCTCATCGGCAGCCTGGCTGCGGAGCTGATCCGGATCGTGCCCTGCGACGTACTCGTCATGCGTGGAGAGCCCAGGTGGGGTGTCGCGACGTCATGATTGCGCGCGGTTCAGCCACGCGGGGCCGCTGACCCAAGGGCTGGAGCGTACGAAATAGCGCCAGGGCTGGTCTGCGTTGCGCGTGATGCCGATCCGTTTCGAACTCGCGATCTCGCCTGGCCTGAAGCCGTCATCGGCGAGCCAGATGCCGTTTTCCGGGGCATAGAGTTTCCCATCGAGCGCAAAGTCGATGTCGAACGCCTGCGCGAGACAGCCGGGGCCGCGCGCGAGACGCCGCACGTCATCGACGCCGCGCCGCGCATGCATGGCCGCTATCCCGCCGAGAGGCTCGGCAGCGCGGACGAGCACGCCGGCGCCGGTGCCTTCCTCTTCGCTCGATATGTTGAGCATCATCGCGGACCCATAGGCGCGATACACATAGACGTGCCCGCGTGCCAGAAACAGCGAAGCGTTCCGCTGCGTGCGCCCGCTCCGTGCATGGCATGCATCGTCACCCGGCGGATAGGCCTCCGTCTCGACGATGCGTCCCGTCATCGGGCCGTCTGCGCCGTGACGCACCAACACCTTGCCGACGAGAAATTTCGCCAGGGCAATGGTTTCGAGCGGCAACGCGTCGTGGGCGAGCGGCTGCAGAGAGATAGCTTGGGGATTATCGTTCGGGGAGCGTCGGGCCATGGACGCCACCATAGCGCCGAATTGACGGGAAGGAAGTCCACGGCCCGTACGTCACATGCCTCTCATGCGGCGCGCGGTGCGACGAGGCGCTCGATGGCTGCCTGCAGCGGTCGCGCGCCCGCCGCGTAGTCTTTCCAAGGCTTGGTCTTGGCGAGCAGCGGAGCGGCCGTGCGGATATCGAAGCGCCCGGGATCGAGGCCCGTCCTCACCTGCGACCAGTTGAGCGGCATGGACACCGGTGCACCGGGACGCGCCCGCGGCGACAGCGGCGCGACCGCAGACGCAAAGAGGTCATTGCGCAAATAGTCGAGATAGATGCGGCCGGTACGCAGGCGTTTTGTCATCTTCACGAGGTAGCGGTGCGGACTGTCGTCGGCCATCTGCGCACACACGGCGTGCGCGAACGTCTTCGCCTCCTCCCAGCCGAGTTGCCGCCCTTTCGATGGCTTCAGCGGGGTGACCACGTGCAGCCCTTTTCCTCCCGTCGTCTTGCAGAAGGCGACGAGCCCCAGGTCATCGAGCCGCGCGCGCAGCTCCTTCGCCGCCTCCACTACCGCTTCGAATGCGACGTCCGGGGCCGGATCGAGATCGAATATCAGCCGTCCCGGCACGTGGGGATCGAAAGGCACGCAGTTCCAGGGATGGAACTCCACCGCGGCCACCTGCGCCATGGCGATCAACCCCTCCACGCGGTCGATCTCGATGTAAGGCTGGCGATCGCCTTCGACGCTGACGAGGTCGATCGTATCCGACATGCCGCGCATGGCGTGGCGCTGGAAAAAGCGCTCGCCATCGATGCCGTCGGGCGCGCGAACCAGGGAGCAGGGACGCCCCTCGATGTGATCGAGCATCCAGTCGCCGACCTCCTCGAGATAGCGCGCCAAGTCCAGCTTCGTGACGGGCGGTTTTTTGCCGTCGGCCGGCCACAGCGGCTTATCGGGCTTCGAGATCGTGATACCCAGCACGCGGTCCGGGTGTGCGTCGTCGCTCGCAGACTTCTTCGCCGACCGCTTCGTCGATCCCGCGCCCGACCTCGGCTTCGCTGTCCTGGCGCTCACCTTCGGCGCAGCAGCTTTTCCCGATGCGGCGGACTTGCTCGACGACGCCCGGCTCCAGACAGCGGTCCCCCTCGTCGATGTCGTGCGAGGCGCTGAGCGCTTTGCGGCGGGCGGCGGATCAGCTGCCCCGGCTTTGTTCGAATGCCAGATCGCGTCGGGCTGGAAGGCATGCCGGCCACCGGCCATGAATGGCGTCGGCGCCTTCCCCGTGCCCTTCGCGATCTGCGCCATGGTGCGGCCGGAGGCGACCGAACGGTCCTTTGCCAGGATCGCTTCGCCGTCCTTATCGGCCCATTCGTCCTTGTGCTTGATCAGCAGCCAGTTGTTGCGCTTGCCGCCGAAGCGGTCGCCCTTCATGCGCACGAGCACGAAGCCGCCTTTGAGCTTCTCTCCGGCAAGGACGAACTTCAACTCGCCCTTGGCCAGCGCCTCGTCGATGTTTTCGTCGCCCTCGGGCAGCCAATAGCCGCGGTCCCAGAGCATGACCGTGCCGCCGCCGTATTCGCCCTTCGGGATGGTGCCTTCGAAATCGCCGTAGTCGAGGGGATGGTCCTCGACCTCCACCGCGAGGCGTTTGTCCTTGGGATTGAGCGATGGGCCCTTCGTCACCGCCCACGATTTGAATACGCCATCGTGCTCGAGCCGCAAATCGTAGTGGAGGCGCGTTGCGTCATGCTTCTGGATGACGAACCGCGGATACTCGGCGCCGCGCACCTTTGCCCGGCCGCTCGGCTCTGCGGTCTTCTCGAAGTCGCGCTTTTGGCGGTACTTGGTAAGGCTGCTTGGCATCGGACACCTGGGGCGGCTGCGTCACGCGGGGCGCGGTGGCAGCAGGGCGTCGATGCACCGCACGTCCGCCATCCTGACGCCGGAGAGTGAACGTTTTACCCCCTCGCGATGCCCAGAATTTTCGACAGCCGCGCTGCCAAGCGTAAAGAGCCTGTTAATCCGGCGGCTGGTGGGGCAACTTCTCGTCCACCTTGCGTTTCATCTCGCCACGGTAGGCGTGATGCGGGTCGTCCGTCGGCGCCGGGCCCACCTGCGATTTCTTCTTCTCGGTGTGACGCTCGGGGTTGAAGCCGCCGATTTCTTCCTCGTCCGGCCCAGGTTTTCGCTTTTTGCTCTCGGCCATGAGAACCTCCTTTCGGATTCTATGGATCAATGGCCGCCGGCGTAGAACTGTTCCATGCTTTTGAGTTGGCTTTTATGCCGGGTGGATCGATCGGATCGGGTCTTGCCCGTCACGTTGCAAGTGCGTGCGCCGGAAAATAGTCGGATCATCAACGGGGGGCGGACGATGCGCGTCACCATCTACCATAATCCGGGATGCGGTACGTCGCGCCAAACGCTGGCGATCATTCGCGAGGCAGGCCTCGAGCCGGCCATCATCGAATATCTGAAGACGCCGCCGTCGCGCGATGAGCTGAAGCGAATGCTCGCGGCGATGGGACAGACCGCACGGGACGTGATCCGCCGCAAGGAGGCGCTCTACGGCGAGCTGGGCCTCGACGATCCGGCATTGAGCGAAGATCAGCTCATCGACGCGATGGTCGATAATCCGCGCTTGATCGAGCGGCCCATCGTCGTGACGGATCGCGGCACCCGCCTGTGCCGTCCGGCCGAGCGGGTGCACGAGATCCTATAGCGGATTTGAGGGCTGCCGGTCCTGCCGCCTCAGCTCAGGCGTAGCCCCAGCCGGTCACGTCGAGCACTTGGCCCGTCACGCCGAGGGCGCCATCGCCCGCGAGGAAGACGACGACATCGGCGATCTCCTCGCGTTTTGCCCACTTGCTGGTATCGGACGGCTTCATCATCGCGACGTTCGACGCGGTGTCGACGAGGCCCGGCGCGACGGCATTGACACGGATGTGCGCGTCCTTGCCTTCGAGGGCGAACGTGCGCGTGAGCGCGACCACACCGGCCTTGGCAACGTTGTATGGCAGCATGTTCGCCTGCGCGTTGCCGGCGCGGGCGAAGTTCACGATCGAGCCGCCGCCCGACTTGCCCATGTGCGGAAATACGGCGCGCGTGACGAGGAAGGCGCTCAGGACGTTGTTGTTCACCTCGCGGGTCCATTCATCGACGCTCACCTCCGCGGACGGCTTGTAAACGGAGAGCCCGCCCGCGAGATTGACGACGATGTCGATACGGCCGAATGCGGATACCGTTTCCTCCGCCAGACGCTTCGCGTCCGCCTCGTCGGTCAGCGAAGCGACAACGGGGATGACATTCGCGCCGTCCGCTTTGAGCTCCGCTGCGCGGGCAACGACATTATCCTTCGTGCGTGCGCAGACGGCGAGAGAGACACCCTGCGCGGCCAGCGCGCGGGCGACCGCCTGGCCCACCTGGCCGTCATGGCTGACGCCGGTGACGATGGCGACCTTGCCTTTGAGATTGGCTTGCATTTGATTTTCCTGTCTTGGCTGGGCGGTGAGTGGCACAGGCTATACGATGGCGCGGATGCCGAAATCATCGCTGCAATGGGAGCATGAGCGTAAAAATGAGCTGGAACCCTTCCGAGGATCCCGCGCCGGGTGATGTTCGCGCCTGTGACGCGCTGGAGCAAGTGATCGTACCCCGCGCCCATGATCTCGGCGGCTTTTCGGTTCGGCGCGCCTTGCCCGCGGCAGGCCGGCAGATGGTCGGCCCTTTCATCTTTTTCGATCAGATCGGCCCGGCGGAATTCCTCATCGGCAACGGCATCGACGTGCGCCCGCATCCGCATATCGGCCTTGCCACCGTCACCTATCTTTTCGACGGGGAGATCATGCACCGGGACAGCCTCGGCACGGCCGTCTCCATCCGTCCTGGCGAGTTGAATATCATGTCCGCCGGCGCAGGGATCGTCCACTCCGAGCGCACCGCGCCGGAGCAGCGCGCATCGGGCGCGCGCCTCTTCGGCATCCAGGCCTGGGCGGCGCTGCCGAAATCGCACGAGGAGAAGGCGCCCAGCTTCGCGCATTTCGATGCGTCGAAACTGCCGCGCATAGCGGGCGAAGGGAAAACCGTGCGCCTCGTGATGGGGGAGATGTTCGGGCAGTCATCGCCCGCCGAGTTTCCCCACCCGAGCTTCTATGCGGAGGCCGTGCTGGCCCCCGGTGCCGTGCTGCCGCTCGATGCGGACTATGACGAGCGCGCCGTATACATCGTGTCGGGCGAGATCGACATCGCCGGCGACACGTTCGGCGCAGGACAATTGCTCGTTTTCCGGGCCGGTGACCGGATATCCATCCTCGCCACGGCGCAATCGCGCCTCATCCTCCTGGGCGGCGAGCCGATGGACGGCCCGCGGCACATCTGGTGGAACTTCGTCTCCTCGTCGAAGGATCGCATCGCGGCAGCCAAGGCCGATTGGAAGGCACGGCGGTTCGCGCCCGTGCCGGGGGACCTCGAAGACTTCATCCCCCTTCCCGACCGGCCCTGAGCCATCATGGCCCGCGAGATGGTCAGCCCATTTTGTCTTTGGCTTTGGCCTGCGCCTTCTGCAGCCAGCCGCCGAGCTTGTCGAAAGCCGACCCGATGGATGGGCCCGGATCAATACCGGCGAGCGACTCGAGCAAGCGCTCCAGGGCCGGCGTAACCGGCGCGGCGGCGGAGCTCGCGGCACGGGATACCGAGCGCTGGATGTTATCGGCCATATCGTAGAGGTCGGCCCTGGTGACGTGCGGCACCCAGCGCTCGAAACGCGAGCTGTGGCTGCGGCCGAAGCGCGGAACGACCAGAAGCGCGATGATCGCGCCAGCGGCGGCGGCTACGGCCATCGACAGCTCCGGCTGACGGCGGATCATACCGGAGAGCTCATCGGCGCCCGCCCCCACCGCTTCGGAGGCCGCATTGCCGGCTGCCTTCACGCGGCGCTCCGCAATAGTTGCTACTTCCTTTGCAAGTGCGGCTACACTGTCACGAAGCTCCGCCAGCGCCTCAGCGCTCACGCCCTCGTGGGACTGGTCTTGCACACCGGCTTCCTTCGAGGGACCGGCTTCTTTCGCGGGACTGGCCATCTTTCCCCTTGCTCCATTACGCCTGTTCGGCAGCACTTTCGGCTATGCGCCACGAACGTTCCGGTCGATTGTTCGGTTCCTGGTTCAAATATCATGCTCGCGTCAGGCAAAACCGCGGAACCGGCATACTAGCGCCAACGTTTTGCGAAGGTCTTTCCTTTATCTTTCGGCAAGCCCGAAATCGTCCGGCAGTGGAGGTTGTTCATGCAGTTCTCGTCCAATCGCTCGTCCGACCAGCAGTCGGGTACCCGGTCCGCCGCGTCCGACGTGGGCGACAATGTTCAGTCACTGCGCGAGGACATCGCCAGTCTTGCAGAATCCGTAAAGCGGCTCGCCGCAGAGCAGCTCGGCTCCAACATGGAAGACGTGCAAGACAAGGCGAAGGAGAAAATCGGCGACATCGAATCCGCCATTCGCCGCAACCCGAGCCAGGCCGCGCTCATCGCAGCCGGGGTCGGCTTCGTCTTCGGTCTCATTCTGTCGCGCTGAATACGAACGAACGAAATAGAGCTGAACACAACGAGGTAGACACATGGGTTCCTATACGCAGGGCGGACAGTCGGCTTCCCAGACCGAACGCCAGGTTCGCGAGGCCGCCGGTGCGGCACAGGAAAAGTTCAACGAGACGGTGGAACACGCCCAGGCACTTGCCCAGGAACAGTACGACAAGCTTGCCGCGAGCATCCGTCGTAACCCGCTGCAGGCCGCAGGCATCGCGGCGGGCGTCGGATTCGTGCTCGCGCTTCTCGCACGTCGATAAGCGCGAGTGAGCCATGATAGGGAACGCCGTCCTCTACGCCGCGAGCCGTGCGACGCACAATGCAGTTGAGAACGTGTCACGGCGCGTGACATGGACGGCGATTGGCGCGGCGTTCTTCATTGCCACGCTGGTGCTCGTCCTCTTCGCAGCCTACCTGCTGCTGAGGCCGGGTCTCGGTGCGCTCGGCGCGGCCGCGGTGTTGGCTGGCGCGTGCTGTCTCATCGGCATCGTTGCGCTCTATGTGCCTCTGATGGTCGAAAAGGCAGAGGAGCGTAACCGCACCAGCGGAACGCCGATGGCCAACGCCGTTGCCGCTGTCGACGATGAAGCGCACGAAGCCGTCGACTATTTCGGCGCGTTGCGCATGGTCAGCGCTGCCTTCCTGTTCGGGCTCGGCGCGGCACGCCGTCTGCGGCGGTAGCTTGCCGGCCATTGCCGCGCAACGAAGCAATGGCGTGCATCCGCGCCATGAAAGGAGCCCGCGCAACCAAATTCCGATAGCCCGTTCCATAGCAGGATAGCGCCAATGGCCGACCGCCCTACCCGAGCGACGCTTCCCCTCGCTGCTCCAGCGATCCCCGCCTCGCCATTCGAGATGACGGTGATCGCCTTTCTTATCATCATCACGCTCTACTTCGGGCAGCCGGTGCTGGTCCCGCTGGCCCTCGCAGTCATTCTCGCGTTCGTGCTTTCACCCGCCGTGCGCGCGCTGCGCCGGCTGGGGCTGTCGAATTCACCTTCGGTGATCATTGTCGTCGCCGTCGCGTTCGCGGCGATGTTTGCCGTCGGCACCCTCATTACCCAACAGCTCGGCTCGCTCGTCAGCGAGCTGCCCCGCTATCAGATGACGCTGCGCGACAAGGTGAAAGCGCTCAAGGACGTCGCGGAAGGCAGCGGCGGCGCGTTCAAGCAGGCAAGTGAGACGCTGAGGGATCTGCAGCACGAGCTCGATGCGCCTGACCTTCCCGCGCCCGCAGACCAGTTTTCGAACAACACAGTCGCGCCTGCACCCAGCCAGAAGCCGGTTCCCGTCGAGCTGCACAACCCGGTCGCCACGCCCCTCGATCAGCTGCAAAGCATCATCGGCGTGGCTCTCACGCCGATCGCAACGACCGGCCTCGTGCTGCTGTTCGTTCTCTTTCTGCTCTTGCAGCGGGAGGACGTGCGCGACCGCGCCATCCGCCTGCTCGGCTCGAACGACCTCGAAAAGTCGACCGCCGCCATGGACGACGCAGGCGACCGGCTCGGGCGCTACTTCCTCACCCTCACGGCGATCAACACCGGCTATGGCATATTCATCGCCGCCGGCCTTTGGATGATCGGCGTTCCGAGCCCGATACTGTGGGGCATCCTCGCGGCGCTGATGCGCTTCGTGCCTTTCCTCGGCTCGTTCATCTCGGCCGTCTGCCCCCTCATCCTCGCGGCGGCGGTCGATCCGGGCTGGTCGATGTTCCTGTGGACGCTGGCGCTTTACCTCATCAGCGAGCCGCTGATGGGAAACGTGATCGAACCGGTGGTGCAGGGTCAGCGCACCGGGCTGTCACCGCTCGCGATCGTCTTATCGGCGGCATTCTGGACACTGCTGTGGGGCCCCATCGGGCTGCTTCTCTCAATCCCGCTCACGGTCGTCCTGGTCGTTCTCGGGTACCATGTCGAGCGGCTCGAATTTCTCAACGTGCTGCTGGGTGATACCCCGCCACTTTCGCCCGCTGAGCGCTTTTATCAGCGCATGCTCGCAGGAGATCCGGCGGAAGCTGTCGAGCAGGCGGAAAAGATCCTGAAAAAGAAGACGTCTCTCATCGACTACTACGATGACGTCGTCATCGAAGGGCTGCGGCTCGCGCAGAACGATGCAGACCGCGGCACCCTCGAGCCGGAGCGCCTGGCCGACATCCGCGACACGGCGGAGATCGTGATCGAAACGCTGAACGATTGGGATATCGCGCCGACCGCTGCGGAAGCGAAGACCAGCGGCGATGAGGATCGCACGGAAGCGGTGACCGAGGCGCCCGGGGACCAGCAGCGCGATTCCTCACACCGCCGCGACGACGGCAAGGACGAGGAGGAGGAAAAAATACCATCCTTCGACATCTGCGAGATCGCTGGCGGACCGATCGACCCAACTTGGCGGCATGACAACGCGATCCTTTGCGTTGCCGGCCGCACGGCCCTCGATGAAACGGCCGCGATCGCATTCGCGCAGCTGGTGCAAAAATGCGGAATCGGTGCCCGCGTGATCGGTGGTGAACGTTTGCGCCACGGAGCGCTTTCTCCCGAGGACATAGAAGGCGTGCGGCTCATCTGTCTTTCCGCGCTCGACGTACGCGAGCGCAGCTCCCACGCCCGCTTCCTCGTGCGACGGCTGCGCCGCTCCGTTCCGGGCGCTCTGCTGCTCGGCTGCTTCTGGAAGCTCGACCCCGATACGTCGCGCGACAAGGCCATCCTCGACAGCATTTCCGTCGACGCGAAAGCGCACACACTGCACGGGGCGGTCAGCTTCGCGCTGCGTGCCGCAGCGACACCGCCGGACGAGGAGCGCACCGGAAGCGCGCGCGAGCACGTCGAGGTCCAGGGTTCGCCATCGCCTGGGCTCGCCGCAGCCGCTGCGTCTTAAAGTGCTTCCGGAAAAGTGGGAACCGGTTTTCCGATCAGAAGCACGACCAAAAGTGAGTGCTTCCGGAAAAGTGGGAACCGGTTTTCCGATAGGAAGCACGACCAAACAATGATCTAGAGCCGTTCTGCGTTTCCACCTGAACCGGAACGGCTCCAGGTCAACCCTTGAAGATACCGGGCAGCATCGAGCGAGCGGCCGTACGCGCCGCATTTCCCGCCTGCCCCGCCAGACGCTTGGCGCTCCAGCGGGGCGCTGCATCCTCCATCAGCCGCAGCAGCTGAGCCTGCCGCGCATCGGGCACGCGCGCTGCAATGCGCATCGAGAGCTGCTCGATGTTCTCGGGTGCGCGGCCGGGTGCGAGGCTTACCGGCACGACGTCGTTTTTCGGAACGCCGAGCCCCTCCGCAACAACGCGCACCATCTCGATGAGCGCTGGATCGCTCCGGTCCAGCTCACCGCCCTCCATGGGCAGGCGCCGAACGATGCGGTCGATGTGCGTCAGCGCGACGAGGATCGGCGGCTGGCGCCGGTTGGGGTGTCCGGCGAAATGCTTGCGAATGGCGGTGATCGAGGCGAGGTCGAGCCGCGCGTCCACGCGGTCGGCGGCAATGGCCCAAACGATGAGGTCGGTTTCGCTCGCCCGCTGCGTAAAGGCGCGCTGCTCTTTCGCCGAGGCGCCGATACGCGGGCTATCGATGACCATTGCACCGCTGAGACCTTCCAGCTCCACCTCGAACGGCTGATAATCGCGCGTGCCACCGGGTGCATCGACGACCGCCCGCACCTCCTTCGAGAGCGCATTGACGAGGCTCGACTTTCCAGCCCCGGCCTGCCCGGCGATGAGAATGCGCAGGGGCTCTGCGCGGCCGACGGCCTGCTGTCCGCGGTCCCGCCGGGTCGAGGCGCTGATGTGGCCGGCGAGCTCGCTTTCGGAGACGCGCAGCCGCCCGCCGTAAAGATCGATCGCGGCGCGGCCGACCTCGTGCACGTAGGCGCGGACGAGCTGGCGCGCGAGCTGGTCGCGCACATTGGCATAGAGGTGCTTGGTGATCTGCTCGCGCGCTTCCTGGGCCGCGGCAGTGACCGGGTTGGCGAGGCGGATCAGGCGCCAGATGTCGTAGGCCTTCTCCGCCATGCCGATCGCGGAGCGCCAACCGTAGATCTTGAGGACCTGCCCGACGGTCAGCTGATCGCCGAGGGGAATGTTCTCGACCACGAACGGGCGCAGGTCGCCGCTCACCCGCTCGATGAGCGCCAGCGCCTCGGGGAGGGTGAACTTCCAGAGCGGGTTGCGATCCTCGGGATGGATCTGCCGTGCCACCGCTTCGATCGTGCGGACGCCGAGATTCAAGACCTTCTCGCGGTCCGTCAGCTCGGACGGCTTCACGTTGGCCGCGATGGCTTCCACCGCGGTCCAGGCCGCCTGCTCGCGCGCCGTCCAGGACGGATCGGGCGGGACAGGCTCCGGGGCTTCGTCCATCTCGGGGGCCGGTCGCCTGCCGAGGGTACGCCGCAGAACGAAGAACTCCAGCGCGTAGGCGCTGAGGCCGAGGACGAAGGCGGCGCCGATCCAATAGAGTGCCCAGCCGCGCTCCCATAGCCACAGCCAGCCCAGGGGCAGCAGCGAAAGCATCGGAAGCAGCAGCGCCAGGAAAACCATGGCGCCGCGCAGATAGAGATTTGCTTTACCCTTCGCGGCCAAGTGAACCTGCCGAGCCTCATGCCATTGCCGCACAGACGTGCCGCGTACCGGTCGCGTTTGACAAACACGCAAGGCCGGTGCCGTGTGCCATAAGGTAGGCAAAAATTACCGCCGCCGAAATGGCCACATGTCGCGCCATCGCCACGCCCGCCCTTTTGACCGCGGGCAATGACGGTTCATGCCGACATGTACGGAAATAGGTTGCAGCTCCGACGATAGGGCGCCAGAAGCGAATTTCCGTAACCCGTTCGCCGCGCCCCGCGCCTTAATGGCCCCTGATGACCCCGCGGCTTTACGCCCTTGCCCGATATTTCGGCGACCGGAGTCATGACGCGCTAAGACCACTTTCCTATATTCCGGTTGGACTTGGCCATCGCCGCGAACCGGGCATGGCACGAGAGTGAGAATGATGAAACGACTGACCGCCCGTCCCGTCCACCTCAAAGACTATCGCCCGCCCGCCTACACGATTGATCGCGTCAGCCTCGACATCTCACTCGAGCCCACGCGCACGCGGGTGCACTCCAAGCTTTCGGTGCGCGCCAATCCGCAGGTCACGGGCAAGCGCGATCCGCTGCGTCTCGACGGCGAGCACCTCGAGCTGGGTGAAATCAAGTTGAACGGCAAGGCGCTCGGCAAGAAAGACTACAAGCTCACCGATACCTCGCTGACGCTCGCTAAGACGCCAACGAAGCCCTTCACGCTCGAAATTACGACTTACGTCAATCCGGAAGCCAACAAGGCACTGCAGGGCATCTACCGCTCAAACAACGTCTACTGCAGTCAGTGCGAAGCCCAGGGCTTCCGCCGCATCACCTACTTCCTCGACCGTCCGGATGTGCTCGCGACCTACACGGTACGCCTCGAAGCCGATCCGGCGGCCGCGCCGATCCTGCTCTCCAACGGCAACCTGCAGGAGCGGGGCATGATGGACGGCGGCCGTCGGCACTATGCGGTCTGGCATGATCCGCACCCCAAACCATCCTACCTGTTCGCCATGGTCGGCGGTGATCTTGCGCCGATCAGCTCCTCGTTCCGCACCATGTCGGGGCGCAACGTCGACCTTGCGATCTACGTGGAGCACGGCAAGGAAGCGCGCGCTGCGTGGGCGATGGATTCGCTGAAGCGCGCAATGCGGTGGGACGAGGAACGCTTCGGCCGCGAATACGATCTCGACGTGTTCAACATCGTTGCCGTCTCCGATTTCAACATGGGCGCGATGGAGAACAAAGGGCTCAACATCTTCAACGATCGCCTGATTCTCGCTTCACCGGAAACGGCGACGGACACGGTCTTCGAGCACATCGAGAGCGTCGTTGCGCACGAGTACTTCCACAACTGGACGGGCAATCGCATCACGTGCCGCGACTGGTTCCAGCTCTGCCTCAAGGAAGGCCTGACGGTCTATCGCGATCAGGAATTCTCCGCCGACGAGCGTTCGGCTACGGTGCAGCGCATTATCGACGTGCGCCAGCTCAAGACGCACCAATTCGCCGAAGATGCAGGCCCTCTCGCGCATCCGGTGCGTCCCGAGAGCTATATCGAGATCAATAACTTCTATACGGCGACCGTTTATGAAAAGGGCGCCGAGCTCGTGCGGATGATCGCCACCATCCTGGGGCGCGAGGCCTTCCGCAAAGGCATGGATCTTTATTTCGATCGCCACGACGGCGAGGCGGCAACCGTCGATCAGTTCATCGCCTGCTTCGCGGAAGCCAGCGGCATCGACCTCGGTCAATTCAAGCTCTGGTATTCACAGGCGGGCACACCGGAACTCATCGCGCGGTTCAGCTACGACCGGGACCGCAAAACGGCGGATCTCGAGATCGAGCAGATCGTGCCGCCCACACCCGGACAGCCGAGCAAGAAGCCGATGCACATCCCGGTGCGCCTCGGCCTGCTGGGCGCCAACGGGCATGACATCGACCTGAAGCTGGATGGCGGTGCGGCTCTGCCGGACGGCGTCGTTTCGCTTACCAAGCGCCGGCAGCGTTTTCGCTTCGTGGATGTTCCTTCGCGTCCCGTGCCGTCTCTGCTGCGCGGCTTCTCCGCACCCGTCAACATCACGCTCGATCTGCCCGACGAGGACGTCGAGTTGCTCATGGCCGCGGACAGCGACCTTTTCAATCGGTGGCAGGCGGCGAATACCTATGCGGCGCGCACGCTCGTCGAAAGCGTTGCCAATCTTGCCGCCGGCAAACGGGCGTCGGGACGCGGGCTGCGCTATGCGCGGGCGCTCGGCGCCACGCTCGTCAGCGACGATCTGGAGCCGGCATACCGCGCGGAGCTGTTGAAGCTGCCGACGCAATCGGACGTTGCGCGCATCATCGGCAAGGACGTAGATCCGGCGCTCATCCACCGCGCCCATCGCCAGCTCTCGAAGCTGATCGCGCGGACGAATGGTCCGCTGCTCGAGAATCTGTATCGCCGCATGGCTGATAAGGGCCCCTTCTCGCCGGATGCGGCAAGCGCGGGCAAGCGCGCGCTGCGAAACGCAGCACTGACGCTGCTAGCCGCACGTGGCACACCGGCCGACGTGAAGCGGCTTGCCCAGCACTATGCCAAGGCAGGCAACATGACCGACCGCGCGCACGCGCTCTATCTGCTTGCCTCCCGGGGCGGCCCGGAGGCCAAGAGCGCGCTGGCGGATTTCTATTCGACGTGGGCCACCGATCACGTCGTTATCGACACATGGTTCGCAGCCCAGGCCCAGTCCCCACTCGCGAATACCCTGACGCGCGTGCGCGCGCTCACGGACCATGCGCTGTTCTCGCTCACGGCGCCGAACAAAGTGCGCGCACTCATCGGCACCTTCGCCTCGGCCAATCCGGTGCAGTTCAACCGGCCCGATGGTGAGGGCTATGCCTTCCTCGCCGAGCAGGTCCTGGCGCTCGACCGCATCAATCCACAGATCGCGGCCCGCATGCTGGGCGCCATGCGCTCCTGGCGTGCGCTTGAAAGCGGCCGGCGGGCCAAGGCGCGCCGGGCGCTGCAACGCATCGTGAAAGCCAAAACTCTATCGGCTGACGTGCAGGAAATCGCCTCTCGCATCCTCGATGCATAGGCCAGGAAAATTTATAACTCCGAATGGCTTATTCGGCCTCGACAGCCGATTCGCAATGGTGTGAAGTTATCTCGGTGATTCGGGGTAGCGGATTCGCTCGGGTCCGCAAGAAATCAGACCAAAATTCGGGGGATAAGAATGGCGTGGACTACGTCCGCGAGCGTGCGCGTGCGCCCGTCTTGCGCGCTCGCTGCTGCCGCAAGCGTGAAACAGGCCAAACAGCTCGCGCTCGGCATGCACGCGGCCATCCAACGTGGCCAGCCTGCCATCTTTCTCGCGCTTGCCGTCCTCAGCTACGGCGTGCTGACGCCGTTCCTCCCCACGAGCTTCACGGCGGCCGTTCTGCTTCTCGCTGGTATGGTGGGCGCCATTTATGCGTCCAGCGCCAATCTCGCAGGGGCCATCCTTCTTTCACGCCATGACGCCACGTGCCACCACCGCTCCGAGGAGCCGACCGTACAGCCCCGTACAGCCCCGACCGACGCCTCCCCCCCGAGGCTCCCTTCCGATGCCGGCCGCCCCCGCCCGACGCGTCCCCCCGCAGGGCAGATTGCCAATCACGACTGGGCCGAGCTGATGGCGCGCATCAATCACGAGTTGCGCACGCCCCTCAACGCAGTGATCGGATTCTCCGATGTAATGGCGCTGGAGATGTTCGGCCCGCTCGGAAACGATCGCTACCAGGATTACGTGCGCCATATCAGCGAAAGCGCCGGCGAATTGCTGAAGTCCGCCGAGGACACGCTGGCGCTCACCGCCCTGCTGACGAAGCCCCGCCAGAAGCAAGCGCCGGAATCCTGTCCGCTGGAGCAGGCCATCGTGGACGCCTGGGGGTTCGTCGAGCGCAAAGCGGGCATGCGCAGCATCAGCCTCGAGCTGGCCGTTCCCGCCGACATAGAAGTGCTCAGCGATGCGCGCGTTCTGCGCCAGGTGCTGGTCAACCTATTGTCGGAGGGCATCGCCCGCACGCCGTCAGGGGGGTCGGTCTCGCTGCTTGCGGTAACCGACGGCGAGCTCATCGAAATCGTGCTGTCCGTGCCCGAGGACTTGACGCGAACCGCGCGCCGCGCGGGCTCGCTCGCCGTATGTCTGGCCCGAACGCTATTGGAAATGCAGGGCAGCTCGCTGCTCGAGATCGAAACGGCCGACGGCGGGTGGACGGCCGTGACCGTGCTCGACCGCGCCGTGCAACCAGACTTCTTCGGCAAAGGCATCGTGCCCGTGGTGTACCGCCGCGGGGCAAACCTCAATTCGTGATCGGCGCGGCGCCGCGACCAACTTCAGATCACACGCACCGCTTGCAAAAGCATTCGAGCCGCCTGCCACCGGGGCGGGACGGCTCGATTATCGTCGCGATGCGATGAAATGTGCTGGCCGCCAAGCCCGCAGCACGCGGGCTAACGGATGGGACGGCGCTTTTCCAGCCAGTCGTGCAGCTGCCGCCGTTCATCCGGGGTGAGCTGGCTAACGGCCGAGCCAAACATCATCACTCTATCGCGCGTGAGGTTGTTTTCCGCCTGCACGATGCCATCGAGGGCCGCGTCAAGCTTCTGCTGGTCGAACGGCTCGGCAGTCAGCGCCGCGCGCACCTTGGCACGCGCATCGCGTATACCCCGACGCAGCGTCTCGATGTTCGGCTGGGCGTCGGCGAAACGCTGGCGGATCATGTCGGAGCGCTCGCGCGGCAAGGTATGCGCAAAGCCGAGCAGCCCCGAGCCTTTCGATGCTATCCCGTGCGGCGGTCCCCTGTGCGAGAAGCACACGGTGCCGGCGACGGCGCCGATGATCAGCACGTTGAGGGCAAGAGACGCCACCAAGGCCCAGCGCAAGCTGCGCGGGGAAAAGCGCGATGGCGCAGGAGCATCGCTCATAGCAGGTCCTCGTACTGGCTATCGATCTCATCGCCCAGCGCAAGCTGCGCGCTATCGACCGTGCCGGCATTATCGGCCGCCGCGCTCTGCAGCCCCGCAACCTGCGCCATTTGGCTCATCGTTGCATCGAAGGTGCCGGCGGAACCGAGCATCACGCCCAAGACCAACGAGGCGGCCAGGACAGCTGCAGCCGGCCATTCGACAGCGCGTGGGGCCATGGCCGGGAGCGCACGTCGCCGCGCCCAGATGCTCGTCACCGATGCCGACGGCCGTGCTGCAACGGAGACTTCTACCGGCAGCTCACGCAACGCCGTCGCCATGATGCGATCTTTCAAGGCGTCGACAGCAGCGTCGCTGGGACGCGAGGCGCTGTCGAGGAGTATGTCGAGTGCCTCCGCCTCTGCCAGCATGCGCGAAGCCGCTTTGTCCTCGCTGATCACGCTGGCGAACCGCAGCCGCTCGCGGGCGGGCCAGCGCGTGCGATCGGCGCCGTAGATCTCGAGCAGACGCTCCAGCGCCTCTCTATCCGCCACCTGTCTGTTGTTCTTCGTCATCGCGTTCGTTCTCGTCTCTCAGCGGTAGCCAAATTCTCCAGGCCGTCACGCAATCGTCCACTCACTCCGGTGGAGTATCGGACAACAACTCCTGCAATTCCTCCCGCAGCGCCGCCTTGAGGCTGCGGCGGGCGCGGGCAAGCAGCGATTCAACGGCTTCATCCGAAATGCCCATGATCTGCCCGACCTCGACCTGGCTCAGTCCCTGGTAGTGGAACAGCGTCAGCGCGGTCCGCTGGCGATCGGGCAGCGCCTTCAGGGCGACATCGACACGCCGGCTGGCGTCCTGCGCCTCGAGGCTCGTATGCTGGGTGGCGGCCTCGGCGCGCTCGGGCAGCTCCTCGACGACCGTCAGCCGCTTGCCGGAGCGCATACGGTCGACGCACAGGTTCGATACCACCCGCCGCAGCCAGGGCCGCAGCCCCATGGCGCCGACATCGAGGCCGTCCGCCGAACGCCACAGCCGCAGCAAAGTCTCCTGGGCCACATCCTCGGCCTCCGCATCATCGCGCAGCATCCGCCTGGCCACTGCCAGCACGCTCGACAAATGCCGGTCGACAAGCGTCCGGAAAGCGTCGGCATCGCCCTTCGCGGCAGCAGCCACCAGCGCGGCGTCTTCGCTCGCCCCAGCCCCCATTGGGCGATCTCCCTGCCCCCCAGGCCTCTGCTTTTCCGCCACCGCCAGCCTCGACATGGCCACCAACGTTCCGCTCCACTTTAGCGCCAGTTTGGCACTTTCTGCGACCCCGACGGGAACCCCGGGAGCCTATTCCGGCCTATTCGATGGGGTAAACGGCAATTCGGAGCAGAATCCGTCGCCGTTTTTGGACTGACCGATGACAGCCGCGCCGGTGGTGCCGGGAATGGCGGCTTTTCAGCGGTTAGCGGACGAGGATCTCGAACAATTCGGCAACCTGTTGCTGCTGGCTGCGCAGACGCTCCTCCAGCTCTGCGAAGTCGCGTGCCTCTCCCACGACGGCCAACAGGCGCTTCAGGCCCGGCGGAGCCGTCCCTGGGTCGAATCTGCCCTCGAGGCAGAGCCGCAGGATCTGCGTCAGGTCGTGGAGCAGGCGCGTCGCCGAGATCAGCACTTCGGCGTGCTCGGCGCTCAGCACACCGGCGTCACGCAGCTTGCGGTAGGCTTCAATGGTGTTCGGATCGAGCGCACCGGGGTGCGCTGCCGCGTGGACGAGTTGCAAATACTGGGCGATGAACTCCACATCGACCAGCCCGCCGCGCGCATGCTTCAGGTTCCAGATGTCCGCGGAGCCCTTCTCCTTGAAGATGCGCTCGCGCATGTCCCGTACGTCGGCGGCGATCTTGGCGGCATCACGCGGCCAAACGAGGGAATCGCGCACCGCGTCCTCTACCGCGGAACGCAGCTCCGGCGGTCCAGCCACGGCGCGGGCGCGGGTCAGCGCCATATGCTCCCACGTCCAGGCCTCGCCGCGCTGATAGGCGACGAACGAACGCAACTGTGTGGCGACAGGCCCCTGCTGGCCCGACGGACGCAGCCGCATATCGACCTCGTAGAGGGTTCCCTCGGCCGTGGCGGCTGAAAGAGCATTGATGAGCCGCTGCGTCAGGCGCGCATAATATTGCGTGGGCGCGAGAGGCCGCGCGCCGTCAGACTGGGTCGCGGCCTCGTCGAAATCGTAGATGAGGATCAGATCCAGATCGGACGCGGCGGTCATTTCGCGCCCGCCGAGCTTGCCCATAGCCAGCACGGCAGCTGCGCCGCCTGGAACCTTGCCATGCGTGCGCTCGAGATCGCGCTCCACCGCGCGCAGCAGGCCGTCGATCATCCGCTCGGCGAGCAGCGCGTAGGCGCCGCCGGCCTGGTTCGCCTTGATCGCGCCGGAGAGAACGCGCACCCCGATAAGGAACTGCTGCTCGCTGCCAATGACGCGGACGCGATCCAGCACGTATTGCATATCGTGCTCACCGGAACCGATCTCGGCGCTGATCAGCCGATCGAGCTCATCGGCGGCCGGCAGAGCGCCCAGCGTCCGCGGATCGAGGACCGCGTCGAGCAGCCGCCGCCTGCGCGACAGGATACGCGCAAGGCGGGGGGCGGTGCCCATGATGTCGGCGAGGAGACGCAGCAGCGCAGGGTTGGCGCGTAACAGGGAAAAAAGCTGCACGCCGGCGGGAAGCTCGGCGAGGAAGCGGTCGAAGCTCGTCAACGCGCGATCGGGATCGACAGTATCGGATAACGCCTTCACGAGCAGCGGCTGCACCTCGGTGAGCCGTTCCCGTGCGCGCGCACTACGCACGGCGGGATAGCGTCCATGGTGCCATCCGCGGATGATCGCGAGCACATCCGAAGGATGCGTAAAGCCCATCTCCTTCAGCGCTGCAACCGTGCCCGGGTCGTCTTTCTCGCCCGCGAACACCATGTTGACGCCGCCTTCGGTCAGGCCAGGTGCGTCTTCGAACAGTGCTGCGTAGTGCTTCTGCACGGTGAGCAGGTGCGCCGTGAGCGCCTGCGAAAATTCCTCCGTGCCGGCATAGCCGCAAAAGCGCGCGAAGCTTTCAAGGCGCGCCGGATCTCCCGGCACCTCGTGGGTCTGCTCGTCGGCCACCATTTGCAGCCGGTGCTCAATGCGGCGGAGATAGAGGTAGGCTTCGCTCAGCTCCGCCGCCACTTCCGGCTTGATCCAGCCGCGCTCCACGAGCCTCGCCATGGCCTCCAGCGTCTGCCGCGCGCGCAGGTCAGGCTGCCGCCCGCCCGCGATGAGCTGCTGGGTCTGGACGAAGAATTCAATTTCACGGATGCCGCCACGGCCGAGCTTTATGTTGTGCCCGGCCACGGCGATCTGTCCGAAGCCGCGGTGTGCGAAGATCTGGCGCTTCATCGCGTGCACGTCGGCGATCGCGGCATAGTCGAGGTATTTGCGCCAGACGAAGGGCGCCAGCTCCTGGATGAGGGCCTCGCCCGCCGCAATGTCGCCAGCGCACGCGCGCGCTTTGATCAGCGCGGCCCGTTCCCAGTTCTGGCCGAAGCTCTCGTAGTAGATCAGTGCCGCGTCGGTCGAAAGCGCGAGCTGCGTTGCGCCAGCATCGGGCCGCAGGCGCAGATCGGTGCGGAACACGTAGCCATCGGCGGTACGCTCCGACATGAGCTGCACCAGGTCACGCGTCAGCCGCACGAAGAAGCTCGACGGTTCGATTCCCGGTGCCGTGTGCGCCCGCTCGCGCTCATAGAAGACGATGAGATCGATGTCGCTCGAATAATTGAGCTCGGCCGATCCGTACTTACCCATCGCCAGCACGATGTAGCCGTCCGGCGCGATGCGACCGCCGTCCCCCGCAAGCCACTGGCCGCGCGCGACAGCTTCACGGAAAAGAAAAGCGACGGCTCCTTCGAGTGCCGCATCCGCGCAGCGCGTAAGGGCCGAGGTGACCTCCGCCACATCCCAAACGCCGCCAAGATCGGCGAGTGCCGTCAGTAGTGCCACCTCACTCTTGAATACCCGCAACGCGCGCAGCACGTCCGCTCGCTCCGTCGCATGGGCCAGCGCACTTGCCAGCTCCTTGCGGAGGTGCTCGAAGCGAGCTTCGGGGGCATCGAGAAGGATACGGGAAAGGCGCTCAGGGTCGCGCTCGATCAGTCCGGATAGATAAGGGGAGCCACTGAGCGTACCCGCGAGCAGCGCCTGGGCCCGTGGATCGGCGAGCGCCTTTTGCAGCGGTACCAGGGCTGGATCTGTCACCGCGCGCTCGGTGAGAACGCGCATGGTCTCGATGCTGCGGGTATCGTCGCCCGCAAGCGGTGCTTCGCCGAGGCGCGCCAGCAGCGACCCCGATGGTGTCTTCTCGTCCGCCATGCGGCCTCGCCGAACCCGGTCTTCGGCCTTTCTCTTAGCGGTCCTCAGGCCGCTTCGGAAGCGTTAGCACGACGCGCAGGCCGGGCCTGTTGTCCTCCAGTCGCACCGATCCGCCATGCAGGCGCGCCACCGCCTGCACGAGGCTCAACCCCAGCCCGGTTCCGGGCTCGGTCCGGCTCTTCTCCAGGCGCACGAAGCGCTTCAAGACGCGCTCGCGGTCTTCCGGTGCGATGCCAGGGCCATTGTCGCCAACCGCGATGACGACACTGTCGGCGCCGTCGCTGAGGTCTATGGTGATGGCGGATCCGCTGTCGGTCTCGGGTCGCGACCGGCCGGAGTACTTGATGGCGTTCTCGATGAGGTTCGCCACCGCCTGCACGACGAGCTGCCGATTGCCGGTGACGACGGCGCCAGCGTCCACGTTGTAGCTGAGGCTCATGCCGCGTTCTTCGGCAACGGGCTCGTAGAGCTCCGCCACGTCCTCGACCACGCGGGCAACGTCGAAGCGCTCTGCGCTCTCGTCCAGCGCCCCCGCCTCCAGCCGCGCCACCAGGAGCAGGCTGTTGAAGGTCTTGATCAGCTCGTCCGCCTTCTCGATCGTGTGCTCGAGACCCTCCCGATAGGCCCTCTCGCCCGTCTCGCGCAGCGCGGCCTCGGCCGAGTTGCGCAGGCGCGTCAGCGGCGTCTTGAGATCGTGGGCGATATTGTCGGAGACCTCGCGGAGGCCACCCATCAGCGCTTCGATACGCTCCAGCATGGCATTGAGATTGATCGCGAGCGTGTCGTATTCATCGCCAATGCCGCTCACCGCGATGCGCCGCGACATGTCGCCGGCCATGATCGAACGGGCGGCGGCGTTGATCGTCTCGACGCGCTTCAGCGCAATTCGGCTAACCGCAAAACCCGCGAGCAACCCGCCGAGCGTGAGGAAGCCGAGCGCAAGAAAATAGATGGTGCCCATCTCACCGGTAAAACGGCGCTGCTCGTCGACATCGCGGCCGACGATCAATTGCTCGCCGGTGCCGATATCGACCGGGATCGCCACGGCGAGCCGCTCCTCGTCGTCTCGCGCCCCCGGCGCATAGCGAAAAACGCCGCCTGACGGCGTGCTCGCTATCTCCGGCGGCAGGCGGCTGAGGTTTCCGGCAAGCTTGTTGCCTTGCGCATCGGCGAGGAAATAGAGACCCGGCCCTTCCGCCCGGCTCCGCGCCTCGACCGCGCGCACGACGGCGTCACGTCCGCCCGATTGCGCCTCCGCCTTCAGCAGCGATGCCTCGGCGCTGAGGGTAGACAGCACCTGGTTCGTCAAGACGCGGTTGGTCTGCCAGAGCAGTAGCCCGACGACCAGTCCGGCAAAGACCAGGTAGACCGCGACCGTAATGGCTGCGACGCGGAAGGCGGTCGTCGAGAATGCATGCGCTAGGCGTTCAGGCAGGGCCATCGCGGATTGTGTATCCTGCCCCGCGCACCGTATGCAGAAGAGGCTTGTCGAAGTTTTTGTCGATCTTGGCCCGCAGCCGCGAGACGTGCACGTCGATGACGTTCGTCTGCGGATCGAAGTGGTAATCCCACACATGCTCCAGCAGCATCGTGCGCGTCACCACCTGTCCGGCATGCTTCATCAGATATTCGAGTAACCGGTATTCGCGCGGCTGCAGCTGGATCGCCTCGCCGTCCCGCGTCACGCGGTGGGATAGCCGGTCGAGCACCAGACCGTCGACGACGTAGCGCGTCTCCTGCTCCTCGGGAACGGCCCGGCGGGCCAGAGCCTCGACGCGGGCGAGAAGCTCGGAATAGGCATACGGCTTGGTGAGATAATCATCGCCGCCCGCCCTCAGGCCTTTGACACGGTCGTCGACCTCGCCCAGCGCGGAAAGAATGAGCACGGGCGTGCGCACGCCCTTTTTGCGCAACTCCCGGATCATCGAGAGTCCGTCGAGCCGGGGAAGCATGCGATCGACGATCAGGACGTCATAAACACCCTGCTCCGCCAGGGATTGGCCCGTCTCGCCATCCTCGGCGAGATCGGCGCCGTGGCCGCTTTCCTTCAGCGCCTTTTGCAGGAACTGGGCGGTTTCGCGATCATCCTCGACCACCAGTACGTGCATCTTGTCACCGCATCGTCGTTGCCGAGGCGCATCGCCCCGATTCGTATCTTGCCTTGAGTGCTTCCCAACGTCGAGGCGGCCCACACTCTCGCGCGGAGGGTGCGGGCCGCCTCTAGCTTTCTCACTCGATCCTTACTCAGCTCTTGCTGAGCGGGATGGCGACGAGGACAGTCTGGTCGCCGCCCTTCTTGATGTGGAACATCACTGCGGGCAGACCGTCGTCCTGGGCCTTCTTGACCGCCTTGGCCACATCCTGCGGCGTGCTGACGGTCTCGTTTCCAGCCTTGAGAACAACGTCGCCTTCCTTGATGCCCTTCAGTGCGGCGTCAGAGTTCGGATCGACGTTCGAGATCACGACACCGTCCTTGCCGGGGCCGGCCTTCACGCTGAGACCGAGCTGCTTCAGGTCGACGTTGCCACCCAGATCCTTCGGCTCCTCGGTGTCGTTGTTTTCCTCGGCCGGCTCGGCCGAGTTCGGATAGGTGCCGAGCTTCACTTGCAGCATCTTCTCGGCCTTGTCGCGCCACACCTTCACGTCGACCGTCGACTTGGCGGGCAGATCGGCGATGGTGCGGGCGAGATCACGGCTATCCTCGATCGCTTTCTTGTCGACCTGCAGGATCGCGTCCTCGACCTTGAGACCGGCGGCGGCGGCGGGGCCATCAGCCATGACTTCGCTGATGATGGCGCCCTTCGCTTCCTTCAGGCCCAGGCTGCCGGCGAGATCCTTGTCGATATTCTGGATCTTTACGCCCAGCCAGCCGCGGCTGACGGTGCCGCCCTTCTGGAGCTGGTCGACAACACGCTTCACCGTATCGGCGGGCACTGCGAACGCGATACCGACGTTACCGCCCGTGGGGCTGTAGATCGCGGTGTTGACGCCTACGACGTCGCCCTCGAGGTTGAAGGTCGGACCGCCCGAGTTGCCGTGGTTCACCGCGGCGTCGATCTGCATGTAATCGTACGGGCCACCAATGTTACGGGCGAGCGCCGAAACGATGCCGGCCGTCACCGTGCCGCCGAGGCCGAACGGGTTGCCGACCGCCAGCACCCACTCGCCAACGCGCGGGGTCTTCTCCGCGAGCTTCACGACGGTCAGCGGCTTCTTGGGCTCGATCTTCAGCAGAGCCAAGTCCGTGCGAGCATCGGTGCCGACGATCTTGGCATCGATCTCTTCCTGATCGTCGAAGCTCACCTTCACCTTGGTGGCGCCATCGACGACGTGGTTGTTGGTTACGATGTAGCCATCCGGCGAAACGACGAAGCCCGAGCCGGCAGCCTGGCGCGGACGCTGTTGCATCGGGCCGCCCTGGCCGCCCGGCATGTTCTTGAAGAATTCGTTCAGCGGGTGGTCCTCGGGAAGGCCGGGGATACCTTCGAACGGACGCCCGCCAGGGCCGCGACGGTCGGCGACCTTCACTTCGTTGGTGGTCGAAATCGAAACCACGGCCGGCTTCACGCGCTCGACGATGTCGGCAAACGACATGGTTTCAGCGGGGGTGCCCGGCTTCAGCTGGGCAATCGCCGGGGCCGAATACTGGGCAACTCCGAAGCCAACCAATCCGGCGCCGACGACCGCCACGGCGGCCAGTCGCCGCAAATCGCGGCCGGTCGATGTTGTTGGCCCGCTCTTTGCTACGACCTCGGGCGAGCTGGGTTGGATAGGCATGCGCAGGAACCTCCATTCTGCAAAGCGAGAGTACTTCCTCTGCAGAAAGGCCTAGCGAAGCGGGGATTACGGCAGCCTTTCGATTGCCTTAACAGTTGGTAATAAACGGGGCGTTCACCAACGCCCGAAACGAGGCACTGCGTATGAAGCGCCTTGCGCGTCCCGCGTTTTTTCCGCTCCCGCGCGCCCTTGCCGGGTTCGCACTATCCATCGCGTTCGCGGGGGTGCTGTCCCTCGCCGGATCGGAGGCAACAGCTTCGATCTTCGGAGCCGATGAGCGTGTGCCGCTTCCCCAAAGCCTGCAAAAGGCGGGCGCGCGGCTCGGCCTCTTCTTCGATTCGGGCTCGCACTCGGTATGCACGGCTTTCTGCGTCGCGCCCGACGTGATCCTCACCGCCGCCCACTGCCTCTATCGCACCAGCGGACAACAACCGCTGCACCTCAACGATCTTTCGTTCAAGTTGCATGGCGCATCGCAGACGGTGAAAATTGCCGGTGCCGATGCGGGAGCGCCGGAAGCGAACGTCTCGCCCGGATCGACGCAGCTCAATGTCCATCCGCCCATCGATGCAACGCGCGACTGGGCGATCGTGCGCCTGGCACAGCGCGCGTGCACTGCCGGCGTCTTCAAGGTGAAGAGCAAGCCGGTCGATGAGGTGATGCAGCTGGCCTCGTCAGGCCGCGTCTATAACCTTGCCTATCACCGCGACCTGCCAAAATGGCAGCCGATGCTCAATGCCGGATGCAATGTGAAGCGCTCCTTCGACGATGCGGACTGGCCGACCATCAAACGGGATTTCTCGAACCCCGAGCAGCTTCTTCTCCATACGTGCGATACGGGCGCGGCATCTTCCGGCTCGCCGCTGCTGATCGACGGCGCGGACGGCCCGGAGGTGATCGGCATCAACGTCGGCACCTACGTGCAGTCGAAGGTGATCATGCTCAACGGCGAGGTGCTGCATCGTTTCAAATCGGACGACGTCGCGAACACGGGCGTGAATGCCGCCGCCTTCTCCCCGGCGCTCGAGGCTTTCCTCTCTGCCGACACGCTGCGTGCACGGCGCGATGTCCAGCGCCTTCAGGATGCGCTTGCCGCCCGCGGGCTCTACGCCGGCCCCCGCGATGGCGTTTATGGGCCAGCGCTTCGCACCGCGATCATGACGTTCGAGCGGGCTTCGCTGCTGCGCGTCACGGGTCTTGCCACCCACGCTTTGCTGCAGGCATTGACGGTCGAAAACGAGCTCGTCACGGGGAAAATTCCGAGCGCTACGACAAGCGCCGCCACGGGACCACGCTGAGGCGGAGAGACATCCGACGCCCGATTGATTGGCGCGGGCAGCGTCTTCAATCCCGGATGGGAGGCTCGCCTTCGTTCTCGGCAAGAATTTCGCGGAGCCGATCTTCTTCATCCGAGGTGAGCGGCTCGGCAGCCTGGCTCGGAGCAGAGGCGACGGCCTGCCTGCGGCGCCAAGCGCGCGCCGTTGCCCAGACCGCGATAATGAGCGCCAGAACGGGCGCGATCCACAACAACAGCGTGTGCCAGCTCAGTGGCGGCCGCAACAGCACGAACTCGCCGTAGCGGTCTTCCACGAAGCGCAATACTTGACCGTCGCTATCGCCCGCTTTCAGACGTTCGCGCACGAGGAGGCGCAGATCGCGCGCAAGCGGTGCGTTGCTGTCGTCGATGGATTGGTTCTGGCAGACGAGACAGCGCAGCTCCGAGGAGATGGCTCGCGCACGGGCCTCGAGCGCCGGGTCGGGCAGGATCTCGTCGGGCTCGACGGCGAAAGCCGCACCCGCGGTGAGCATCGCGGCCAGGCAAGCGAGCAGCGCGCTCGCCGCACGCGCGGGACGCGCCCTGGAAAACATTCTGCGCGTTGTCGGCTTGCGCATCGTCATCATCGGCCTCACTCGGCCGGAGCGGCCACGACCCGCCGCGCGCGCCCGGGCGCGCCGACGCGCAGCCGGCGATCGGAGAGGGAGATCGCGCCGGCGATGAACATCACCACGGCGCCAAGCCAAATGAAGCGTACGAACGGATTGAAATAGACCCGCACCGCATAGCCGCCCGCGGTCTGTGCATCGCCGAGCACCACGTAGAGGTCGCCACGCCAGCCCGGATGGATGCCGGCTTCCGTCGTCGGCTCCGGCGGCATGTCGTAGATGCGCCGCGACGGCTCGAGGTGGCTCACCTGCGTGCCACCGCGAGCGGCATCGAACACGGCGACCTCCTCGCGGTAGTTCGGGCCGGTACGCGGCGCAACGCCCCGGAAGGTGATGTCGTAGCCGGCAATGGAGACGACCTCGCCCGGCTTCATGACGAGGATCTTTTCTTCGCGGTAGGCGCTCGTCGACACGACGCCAACGACCAGCATTCCGACGCCGAAGTGGGCGAGCGCGGTGCCGATGGCGGAGCGCGGAAGGTTGACGAGCCGTCGAGCGGCATCTCCGAGCGGCACGCTTCCGAGCCGCACGCGCGAGGCCAGATCCGTCACAGCGCCGGCCATCACGAAGACACCGATGGCAATGCCGAACGGCGCCAGCCATGGGCCGCGCTGGAGCACCGCGAGCGTGCCGACCATCACGATAATGGCGAGCAGCGCGGCAAAGGCGAGCCGCTGGGCCGCGCCGAGAACATCGCCACGCTTCCAAGCGAGGAGCGGACCGAACGGCAGCGCCAGCAGCAGCGGCACCATCAGCGGGCCGAACGTCCAGTCGAAATAGGGCGGGCCGACGGAAATCTTGTCGCCCGTGAGCGATTCGAGCGCCAGCGGATAGAGCGTGCCGATGAACACCGTGGCGCACGCCGTCGTCAGCAGGATGTTGTTGAGGACGAGGCTGCCTTCGCGGCTTATGGGGGCGAAAATTCCACCCTGGCGAAGATCGCGCGCGCGCAACGCGTAAAGCGCCAGGCCACCGCCGGTGAACAGCGTCATGATGGCGAGCACGAATACGCCGCGCTGCGGGTCGACGGCGAACGCGTGCACCGAGGTGAGGATGCCAGAGCGCACCAGGAAGGTGCCCATCAACGACAGCGAGAAGGTGAGGATTGCGAGCAGCACCGTCCATACCTTCAGCGCGTCGCGCTTTTCCATGACGAGCGCAGAGTGGAGCAGCGCGGTGCCGGCGAGCCACGGCATGAACGAGGCGTTCTCGACCGGGTCCCAGAACCACCAGCCGCCCCAGCCGAGCTCGTAATAGGCCCACCACGATCCCATCGCGATGCCCAGCGTCAAACACATCCAGGCCGCCAGCGTCCATGGGCGAACCCAGCGCGCCCAGGCGGCGTCGATCCGTCCGTCGATCAGCGCCGCGATGGCGAACGAGTAGGCGATGGAGAAGCCGACATAGCCCGCATAGAGGAATGGCGGATGGAATGCGAGGGCGGGATCCTGCAGGATCGGGTTGAGGCCGTTCCCATCGGCAGGCGGCGGATCGAGGCGCAGGAAAGGATTCGACGTCAGCAGTATGAAGAGCATGAAGGCGACGGCGATCGACGCCTGCACCGCGAGCACGTTTGCCTTCAACGTCGGCGGAAGATTGCGTCCGAAGGCTGCGACCGCAGCGCCGAACAGCGCCAGGATCAACACCCACAGCACCATCGAGCCCTCGTGGTTCCCCCACACGCCCGAGATGCGATAGAGCAGCGGCTTCGTCGAGTGCGAGTTCGCGACCACATTGGCGACCGAGAAATCGGACGTCACATACGCAATCGTGAGCGAGAGAAACGCGACGATCAGCAGACCGAGCTGGCACAGCGCAGCGGGCTCGCCGACCGCCATCAGACGGTCATCGTTGGTTCGCGCACCGTACGCGGGCACGACCATCTGGAAGATGGCGACGAGCAGCGCAAGCACCAGCGCAAAATGTCCAAGCTCGACTACCATCGATCAAATCCTCGCGTGTGCGGTCACGGCGTTGCTCCCGCCGGATGCTCGGCGCCCTTGCCGAGCTTGACGCCCTTCGCTTCGAGCGCCTTCGCAACCTCGGGCGGCATATAATTCTCATCGTGCTTGGCGAGGACGGAGTCGGCGAGGAACGTGCCCTCCGGCGACAGCTTGCCCTCGGCAACGACGCCCTGGCCTTCGCGGAAGAGGTCCGGCAGCACACCCTCGTATACCACGGGGATGTTGCCGATGGTGTCGGTCACGACAAAGTCAACCTTGGTGCCTTCGCCGCGCTTGACCGAGCCGGCCGCCACGAGGCCGCCGAGACGGAAGCGCTGGCCAGCCGCGATCGGCTTTTCGGCGAGGTCGCTCGGCGTGTGGAAGAATACGATCGCATCACGCAGCGCGAACAGGACAAGGCCCGCGGCGATCATCAGCACCGCCACGCCGACCCCGATCAGAATTCCCCGCCGCTGCTTGCGCGTCATACCTCGTCCTTTGCCACTTCCCTCACGAGCCGAGCCCCAGGCTTTCAGCCAGAACGTTGAGTTCGGCGAGGGATTTGTCGTCGCCCGAAAACTGACCGCGCGCGCTCGATAGCGCCGTCACGGCCTCATCGCGCCGGCCCAGCACCACATAGGAGCGTACGAGCCGCATCCAACCCTCGAGATCGTTGCCGTTCTGTTTCAGCCGCGCCGAGAGGCCGTCGACCATCTCCGCGATGCGCTTATCACGCTCGGCTGGGCTCATCGCGGCGATGCTGTCGGCAGCGGAGCCGGCTGGCGGCGCAGCACTCGGCGGTATCTCCGGCATGGGCGTACCCAGCCGCTCGCTCGCCGATTGAAGGCGCGCAATCAGCAAGCCCCTCCAGGGGTCTTGGGCACCGTCCAGCAGCCTGCGGTACTCGGCTTCGGCGCCCTTGAGGTCGCCATCCTGCTCGCGCCCGATCGCAAGCCAGACCTGCGGCTCGATGTTGTCGGGCTCGAGCGCCTTCAGCCGCTCATAGGCCTGCCGCACCGGCTCGCTCACGACCCCGTTCTGAACCATGATGAGCGCTCGCGCGAATCCGGCGAGGCGTTTGGGCGATTCGCCTAGCAACCGCGCAGCACGCTGGAAGGCGTCGGCGGCCTGCGTGAAATTCCCCAAGCGCATATAAACGGGCGCGAGCACATCCCATCCGCGGCCATCCTCCGGATTGGCGCGCAGATGCGCTTCAACTTTCGCTACGAGATCGGCCGCTGTTGCGTTTTCCGTGGGTGCATCGAGGCGGGCGGCATAGGGACGGCTCGGAAGCTGCGGCGAGCCGACGCCGAGATAAAGCGCGATGCCGATGACCGGCAGCGCCGCGGCGGAATATATGGCCAGCTGGCGCAAACGGCTGGCGCCTACGCTTCCCGCCTTATCCGCGTGCCGTTTTTCCTCGGCGCGGCGGAGAAGCCGGCGCGCCAGTTCTATGCGCGCGCCTTCGGCTTCGACGCCGCCGAGAAGCCCTTGGGCGCGCTCGGCCTCGATCTCTGCAAGCTGATCACGGTAAACGGCAAGCTCGCTGTCGACCGTCGCATCGACCGGATCAGGCGACAGCAATGGCCGGGTAACCGCCCAAACGACGGCAGCCGCCATCACCGCAAAGAGAAGCCAAAGCACCATGCCGCTATCCAACCCCCGCCGCGAGGCTGGAATACGGCCCAAGCGCCCGAGTTACAAGCCTTGCCGGCCGCGGCAAGATTTCTGCCGCAGCGCAAAATAACCGGGAATTCTACTGACCGACGCGCAGGATGCCATTTTCCGGCTCTGATGCAGCGCAGCAAAAGACAACCATCCTGGAAGCGTTTCGGCGCCGCCTGGTGCTAGGCGACGTTGCGCCAGGTGCCGTCGCGATTGCGGCAGGCGGTGCCGCGCATCGTCCGAGGCCGCCCGTCGATGAAGATGGTGTGTGTGTAATCGCGGCAATCGGCCCCGCTGCGCTTATAGGGCCGACCCGGGACGACGTCGCCGTAGCGGCCGTTGTCGGGGTTGCGCCAGCGACGGGGACGATCCGATTCGCCCTCCTCGAGGGCCGCATATTCCGCCTGCTCGGCGAGGCGGCGGTCCTGCTCATCCATCGAGCGGCCGATCTCGCTACCGACGATTCCGCCGACCATGGCGCCCGCAACCGTGGCGAGCACGTTGCCCGTGCCCTTGCCGACCTGATTGCCGATGATGCCGCCGGCGACGCCGCCAACGATCATTCCCGTGTCGGCCTTGCTTGGACCCTCGGGTCCGCAGGCGGTCAACAACGCCGGGATAAGCAGGGCCGCGCACAGACGCCCCGCATCAATAAAGCATCCCGATTTTGCGCTGGCTCGAGCCGCGGCCTTGCCCATGTCAATGTTCTCCCCCGAAGATGCACCGATATCCTGGCGCATCCCGTATGTATTCTGATCACAGTGTAGCCGACTAGCCAAGGAATGTGGACCCTGCGTGACGGAAAGCCGGCTCCAATGGGGCGGTCGAGAATACAGCTAACCTAGCCCGCGGGCAGGTTGAGATGCACCAACAGCCCACCCTGGGGCGCTTGGGCCAACTCGCAGCTGCCTCCATAGGAACGGGCCAGCTCCAATACGATGGAAAGGCCCAGCCCCGAGCCCGGCTTCGTCTCATCGAGACGCAAACCGCGCTTGCCGATGCGGGCCCGTTGTTCCTCGTTGAGCCCAGGGCCGTCATCGGCCACGGTGATGGCGAGGCGGCGATTCCTGGCGCGGCTCGTCGTCGTGGGGGTCTCGATCGTCAGCTCCACTTCCCGCCGCGCCCATTTGCAGGCGTTGTCGAGCAGGTTTCCGAGCATTTCCTCGAGGTCTTGCTTCTCGCCGGAGAAGCGCGCGTCGGCCGGACAATCGACGTTGATGGTGATCCCCCGATCCTGATGAATGCGCTGCAGGGCGCGCGCCAGGGACTCGACGACCGGCGCAACGGGCGTGACGCGGCCGATGACACCCACGCGCGCCGCCATCCGGGCGCGGTCGAGGTAGCGCGTCACCGACTGTTTCATGATCTCGGCCTGCTCGACCACCTTGTCGCCAAGCCCCGTTTTATCGGCGCGGGCTTCGTTGGTGATCACGGCGAGCGGGGTCTTCAGCGCATGCGCGAGATTGCCGACCTGCGTGCGTGCGCGGTCGACGATCGCCTGGTTGGAGCGGATGAGCGCGTTGAGCTCGGACTGGAGCGGCTCGATCTCGGCCGGCAACTCTCCATCCAGCGTCGTTGCCGTGCCGGAGCGTATGGCGGCAAGGCCGCGCTCGATCTGGCGCAGCGGCAGCAACCCGAAGCGCACTTGGAATAGCGTCACCGCCACGAGGCCCAGCCCTGCGAGAGCGAGCGCCGTCGTCAGCCGGTAGCGGAAATTCGCAACGAGATGATCGAGCCAGTCCTGCGGGCCGGCGACAACAATGGAGTAGCGCGGCTTGCCGGGCTCGTGACCCAGTGAATCGATAACCTCCACGATCCGCAGCGGCTCGCCCTTCGGCCCCTTCGTATTGAGCCAGCGCGCACCCGATGCATCCGGTGCTACCGATTTCGCCTCCGGCGACGGCAGCGTCCAGGTTGCAAGCGACGGTGAAACGAGCTTGCGCCCGCTCGCCGGTTGCAGCGGCGTTATCTGCCAGTACCAGCCCGAATGCGTGACCTCGAAAAGCGGCTCATAGAGGTTGCTGGGGGGAAGTGGCTGCGCCTCGCCCGCGGCGCTGCCCATCGAGTCGACGGTGATGGCGTTGACGAGCTTCAGGAGCTGGCCGTCGAAGCTCGCCTGCACGTCGTCGCGGTAGAGCTGGTAGATGATGAAGCCGGCAATCGGCAGCACCAGCAGCGTCCAGGCCGCAGCCGTGGCGAATAGCCGGAACGCGAGCGAGTTGAAGCGCATGCGCTCTAGTGCCCCGTCTCCGGCGTTTTCCCAAGCCCGCCGCCGCGCGAGCCATCACTGCCTTCTATGATGGGCGCGGTGGAGATCATCAGGCCTCGGCCGGGGTTTCGCTCAGGCGGTAGCCGAGCCCGCGCACGGTCTCGATCACGTCGGCGGGGATTTTCTTGCGCAGCCGTCCGATGAAAACCTCGATGGTGTTCGAATCCCGGTCGAAGTCCTGCTCGTAGAGATGCTCTACCAGCTCGGTGCGGGAGACGACGCGCCCGTTGTGGTGCATCAAGTAGGCGAGCAAGCGGTACTCGTGCGACGTGAGCTTCACCTGCTGACCGTTGCAGGTGACGCGCGCCGTCTTCGTGTCGAGCCGCAGTGGCCCGCATTCGATCTCGCTCTTGGCGTGGCCGGAGGCGCGGCGCACCTGAGCGCGTACGCGGGCCAGCAACTCCTCCATGTGGAAGGGCTTGGCGACGTAATCATCGGCGCCGGCGTCCATGCCCGCAACCTTGTCGCTCCAGCGGTCGCGGGCGGTAAGGATGATCACCGGCATCTTGCGATCGGAGCGGCGCCATTGCTCAAGGATGGAAATGCCATCCATCTTCGGCAGGCCGATATCGAGGATGACGATGTCGTAGGGCTCGGTATCGCCGAGGAAGTAGCCTTCCTCGCCATCGAACGCCGAATCGACCGCATAACCGGCATCGCCCAGCGCGGCGACGAGCTGCCGGTTCAGATCCTTATCATCCTCAACAACCAGGACGCGCACGCCGGCTCCCCCGTTCCTTGGCCCATTCCGGGGCCCATTCCGGCCGGGACTATAACGGGGGCGGTCGATTCATCCTAGCCCGGCCCAATCGGGACGCGAGCATCAACCGAGATCGACGAGCGTCTTAAAGCCGCCATAGATCATCCGCTTGCCATCGAAGGGGGCATCTCTCCCCTCCATCGCCGACTTGAGACGCGGATCCTGCATCACCTTGGCATTGATCCGGTCCCGCGCCGCCCGGCTCGGATAGACGATGTAGGAGAAGACGACGACCTCGCCGGGCTTCAGCTTCACGCTCTGCGGAAACGAGGTCAGCTTGCCGGGCTTCACGTCGTCGGCCACGCATTCCCTGAAGGCCAGCGCGCCGTGCTCCATCCAGATCTTGCCAGCCTTGCGCGCCAACTTGCGATATTCGTCGAGCTTGTCCTCGGGCACGGGTACTATGAATCCGTCAACGTAGGGCATCGATCTCTCCGTTCAGGTTGACCGCCCTTTTGGGCAAACCGCCGCGACCTTACGGCATGTCGGCGCTCGCGAACACCACAACGGAAATCAGCGCCCGAACGGGCTGCGCGCATCCACCGTGTGGCTCGTCAGTTTTCCGTCGGCCTCCCGCACCACGAGGCGATAGACGAACGCGCCGTCCTCCTCGCACAGCGTGGTCTTCACGATGCTGCCGGGGATCTCACTCGCCGTAATGGCAGAGAGCGTCTCCACGGTTGCGAGCTTCTCCCGATGAACGATCGGCGCGGCGATCGACCAATCGGGGAAACAGGCACCGTTCGCCGGTAAAATAGAAACGAGCAAAACTGCCGCGAAAAAAGCGATGCGCAACATGTCTATCGCAAAAGAGAAAATGGATGGGTAAACACGCTGCCGTTGTAGTGCGCCACCGCTGAACCCACCATGAATGGGCCGCGATGGCGCGATCGGGAGCGTTAGAGCTTCATCTGCACGTTGCGCTGCGCCAGTGGCGTCGAAGCACGCATGCGTCCGTAAATCGTCATCAGCGTTCCGATCAGACCGCCGACAGCCTGCACCGTCTGTACGATGCCCTCACCGGCTTCGCGCACCAGATCGCTGGTGATATCCAGGCCGAATGCGGGAGCTACGGCGGGCAGCACCGTCGAAAGGCCGGTGATGATCGCACCCCATATGGTAATCGACTGCCCCCACCACTTGCGGTCCGCCTGTCGCGCACTCTCATCCATACTCGCCGATCCTTTCTGCTGCTCTGTTGTCGATGGAATTCGCGCGTTCGCCGCATCGCTGTCCGGCTGACCGGCGAGCGCGCGCGCACGCAAAAGTGTCTTGTCCACGCGCGCCAGCCACCCGCGACCGAAGCGCCAGAAGTGCGGCAGCGCGCGGTAGCGCTGTCGGCGCACGTCTGCATAGCGGACCAAGATTTCCTCCGTGGAGAGCCGCCCAATCGCCGCGCGGGTATTGGAACCAATCTCGCCGTCGGCGTCGGTCCCTACTGCGCGCTGCAAAAGACGCATCGCGCCGGTCACACCGTGATTGACCGAGGCATCGAAATGGAACAGGGCGAGCGCCGGCGTCATCTCGGCACAGAACGCCGGGCGCCAGTATCGCTGGAAGTAGATATCCCGCACCGCGTCGTCGGGAATGCGTCGCAGCTCCGCTTTCAGCGTTTCGCGTGCCTGCGCCGTCAGCGGCACCCGCTTCCAGGCCGCGTAGGTCGCAAGCGTCACGCCGCGGTTGGTCGGCCCACCGGGATCGTGGGGATCATCCGTGTAACCGCCTTCCATCTCGAGCACGTGCGCCAGCGCCTCTGCGAACACCGTCGATGCGGAAGCAGGCTGCGCGGGTGAGACATCCATGTGCTGCGGGACAGCCCGCGGCCAGCGCAAGCCGATCAACCTCGTTTTCGGATAGGCCGCGACGCTCACCGCGTCGCCCTGGTTTCCACCGAGAAGCATCACGTGTGACGCGGTCTCCCCCAGCAGAAAGCCCACGTGCCCGGCTGCCGGATCTGCGCCGCGGCTCAGCACGGCGACGGCGCCGAAACGGCCGTCTTCCAGTTCTTCGCCCCAGCGCAAGTAGGAGCGCGCCATCAGCGAGCGCGTCGAGGCGAATCCGGCGCGCTCGAGGCACGCGCCTGCAAACGCCGCGCACCAGGCGACTTCGTCGTGCAAAGTGGCCGGATGGCCCACGTCGCGGAAGAATGCACGGATGCGCGCATTATCGGCATTTCCGCGCACTTCGCGCTGGCCAAGCTCGGCCCACGCGGCGGCGAGCCACGGCGGCTGTTCCATCATGTGTGAGCCTCGCTAGACCGTCGCGGCGCGGGCCGTTCCACGCCCATAGCTTGCCGATACCTGATAGACCCGCACGTTTACCGACGGTTGCGGCGCTCCAAAATCGGCGCTCTGCTGTATTGCGGTGTAGATCACCGAAGGGGTGGCGCTCGTCAGCGTGCGCGCAACGGTTGCGCCATCGAGAACGTCTACCTCGTAGCGCTCCACGTCCTCGCTGAGCGGCACGTCGGGCGCCTCCCATCCATCGCCGCCGATGCGTGTCCGCCGCACCCATGTGATCGCCACATCGCCGTCGCTGCGGGTTGCCTTCACGTGCACGGGTGCAAGCGGTTTCATCCCAAGCCCGACGAAGGTGTGCGTCGTCGCGCTGTAGGTTGCATCGCCGATGTCGCGGCTCGCGGGGCCGTATCGCCACGAATACGGCAGCCGGATCTCGGAAGCCGAAAGGTCGATGCGCGCCACCGCCGTGTTGATGAGGATGAAGCGCGCACCTGCCGCCACTTCGGCCCGCATCGCGAACTCCGTACCACCCTGCCCGCGCAGCAGTCCGGAAAGCGCATAGACGCCCGCTTCGACAAGCACGGCGTCGGCGAATTGAATGACCTCCCATTCGCCGTCGCCATTGCGCACGGCCGCCGCATTGCGTCCGGCGAGGAGCTGCAGCAGCGTGACGGACGAAAGCGCTTCGCCTTCCACTTGCACGCGCATGCGCGTTGCATGGTCGAGCCGTCCCTCCGGACCGGCGGGCAGCGGATCAAGGGTGACGCCCACGGTGGCCGGAGCGGAGCAGAGCGCCTTCAGCGCATACCCGCTCGTCTCCGGCGAGCCATAGATCGCAACCGCTCCCGGCCAAGGCGTCTGCGTCGCCGCCGCATAGCCCGCCATCGGCGGCTCGTCACCGCGCAGGAGAGGCAGATCGATGAACTCGACGAGAGGCGAGCCGGTAATCACGCCGCCGCCTTGCCGGGGCGGGCGCTCCTTGCCTTGCAGCGCGCCGTAGATGTCCGGATCGACGCTGCGCGCCTCGATCTCGCGCACGCGATGCTCGCCGATTTCTGTAATACGGAAAGACCTCGCCTCGCCCCCGTGACGGACCCGGACGACGTCGGAAGGCTCCAGCGCGAGAAGGCTCGGCGGAACGGCGAAGCCCGCACGCTCGCGTGCGGCCCACGCCTCGAACAGCCACGTCTCGGCCATGCTGTCCGCCTGCTGCGCCTCGAGCACCAGCGGAACGTCGGCCTGGCTGACGCGGCCGCTCGCGCCGGTGATGCGCCGCGCCTCGGCGACCGCCTGGCTGTAATCGCCGGACGCTGCGATGAAGCGTATCTTGGCGGACGCGGGCAGCTCCGTTTCCTGGCCGCGCGTGAGCGTCAGCAACGGCGCATCCGCCCGCGTCTCGACAAGATCGTCAGCGGTGAGCTCCACGACGCTCGGCTCTGCGCCGCGATGGCGGAAGACGATCTCGCCACCGCTTTCCAGCGCGTCGAAGAAATAGGCGAGCTCCAGCGGCTCCAACGCGTCGCGCGCCGGCATCACGCGGTCGATCACATAGCCAGGCACGGTGCCGCTGAGCGCGCCGGCATCATAGTCGGCAAAGCCATAATCCTGCAGCAGCCGCGTGACGGTGTCGGCCAGCGGCGCGCTGGCGAAGCGTCCCGTCAACCAATGACCGTACTGCCAGTTCTCGCCGTCGCCCCATGCTGCGGCGTCATTCGGAAATGTAGGATAGGGTCGCGCATCCCACGTGTAGACATAGATGCGCGACAGATCGACCATCGGCGCGCCGTAGATTTCCGAAGTGGGATTGGCGCCATCCAGATAACCATGCGCGCCGGGGTCCAGCCCTTCGATGATCGCGCGCAGGAAGCGGCGTTGCATGAAATCGTCGCGCGTGCCGTTGGAAAAATACGGCACCGACGTCTCCGAGCTTTTCGGATCGACGAACACATTCGGCTGGTTGGCGCCCTTGTCGATCGCCGGGCAGCCGATCTCCATCAGCCAGAACGGTTTCGACTGCGGCACCCATGCCGTGGGCGTATCGCTCTCGACGCCGCCGGGGCGGTCGTAGTGCGCATTCAGCCACCACGAGCGGATGTCCTTGTAGCGGAACATCCAGGGCTTGCCGGCGCCATCCGTGATCGGCGTGCGCACCTGCGCCGCACGATCCTCCGGCGAAGCATAATACCAGTCGAAGCCTTCGCCGGCGCGCAGATTGCCCGTCAGATAGGAGAGGTCGTAGATCGAACGCGCGCCGGCCTGCAGGTCGAGATGATCGCGCCCCTCCCGCCAATCGGCCAGCGGCCAATAGACGTCGATGCCGATCGCATCGATTGCGTCGGACGCCCACAGCGGATCGAGGTGGAAGTAGACGTCACCCGATCCGTCGGAAGGCTGGTGGCCGAAGTATTCCGACCAGTCCGCCGCATAGACGATCTTCGTGTCCGGCAGGACGCTCTTCACATCCTCCGCGAGGCTCTTGAGCGCCGCGACGAACGGATAGCTATCTTGCCCGTCGCGCACGCACGTGAGCCCACGCAGCTCGCTGCAGATGAGGAACGCATCGACGCCGCCCGCCGCCTTGGCGAGGAACGCATGGTGCAGGATCATGCGACGGAACGACCATTCGTCCGGCCCCGAATAGACGACCTCATTACCCACGACGGCGAAGTGCGCCGGCCGCGCCGTCCCGACGAACGCGGCGATCTGCGCGGCCGCAGCGGATGTCTTGTCGGGGCTTCCCGGCTGGCCCGCGGCTGGATGCGCCGTGATACGTCCACGCCAGGGATAAGCCGGCTGGCTCGCGCCGCCGTAGGGGTTGGGAAATGCGTTTCCTGCGGGAACATCCATCAGAATGAACGGATTGAGCGTCACGGCGATCCCGCGCGCGCTCAGATCGCGGATTGCGTCGATCACGCTGCGGTCGCTCGGCGTTCCACCATAGGCGGCACGGCCGCCCTGCTGGCTCACCACATAGGCGTTGGCGCGCGTGCGGCCCGCAACCTTCCACGCATAGGGGCTCGTGATCTTATCGCGATGCTCGACTCCAGGGCGCAGCCGGCACACGCCTGCGCGCAGATCCGTGCCGAACCAGCTCACCACGAGCGAGACGTTGCGCGCATTCGGCAGCGTCGCTTCCAGTTGATCGACGGAAATGGTCCAGTCGGTGCCGCCCTGGCGCGAATGGACATTCTCCGGCACCTGCGTCGCGAGGCCCACGAGCTGCGTCACCGGCGTCGGCGAATAGGCGAACTCGCCGGAACCGGGGATCATCACCACCGCGCGGATGTCCTCGCTGAAGGTTTCGACGGAACGATAGACCTCGAAGGAAAGCTGCGGCATGCGGTTGCCGAACGGCGCGAGGGCCAGGCGCTCGAACACCACGTATGCCGTGCCGCGGTAGGCGGGCGCTTTTCCCGCACCTTCGCGGGCGGCGATGAGACTGTCGGCGTCCTGAGTTTCGCTGCCCGTGTAGACGCGATGCACGATCTGCCCACGGTCGAGCTCGGCGCCGTCCGCCCAGATGCGGCCGATGCCGGCGATTTCACCCTCGCAGAGCGCGACGGCGAAGTTGCCATAGTAGCGGTACTCGGTCGTAACGCTCGCCGGGGCACGGGCGCCGCCGATGCCCTTTCCCGATCCGCCGCCACTGGATGACGTAACGATCTCCTCCTCGAACGGCGTCGCCCAGATCACCTGTCCGCCGAGGCGCACGCGCCCATAGACGCGCGGGATTGGCGCACCTTCCGTCGAGGTGGTGATATGCAGTTCCGAAAGGCGCGGGCCCTCGATGTGCCGCGTCTTGCCCGATCCGCCGAGCAGCGCCTGATCGACCACCGAGCCCGCAATGGCGCCGAGCTGCGATCCGATCGTAGCGCCGGTGATCGTGGCGCCGAGCAGCGTGACGCCAGCCGGCAGTACAGCGCCACCGATGGCCGCGCCGGCGGCTGCGAGTGCTAGCGTTGCCATCAGCGTGCCCTTTCAGGAAAACGGAATGCGCCTGCGATGCGGCGCCTCCACCACCGCGATAGCGGAACTTCGCTCACCGGCGCGCCTTCCATGGCGTGGATCATCGTCGTCGCTCCCGAAAGTATCGCCGCGTGCTTGGCCACCGCACCGGCGCGCAGGCGAAACACGACGACATCGCCAGCGCGCGCTTCGTCGGGCGCGATCGCGTGCATGTGCCGAGCGGCGGCGAGCAGCATCGTCTCCATGCCGCCGCCTTCGGCCCAGTCCCGGCTATAGGGTGGCGGCGTTTCAGCCTCGCAGCCGTAGAGCTCGCGCCACACGCCGCGCACGAGGCCCAGGCAGTCCGTGCCGACGCCGCGGACGCTGCTCTGGTGGTGATAGGGTGTGCCGATCCATCCACGAGCAACGCGCACGATCTCGGCGGCGTCGGCGTCCGGCGCGTTCGACATCTCTGCGATCCTATGGGTTTGCGGGATTTACGTGCGCGTCGCGGGGATGCGCCGCTAGACGCCGCGGCGGCCGAAGGTGGTGATGAAGTCGTTGCCGGGCATGTGCGGGAAGCCGCGGAAGTTGGCCACGTTGGCGAACTTCGAACGGCAGGTCGTGCAATGCTTGTCGCAGCCCGCCGTCACGGTGAAGGTCTGTCCGCTTTCGAGGGGACCGCGCGCCGGTGCCCATAGCTCGAGCGTTACAATGCCGCCGACGTTGGTATGGCTGCGCACTTCCACCGCCTGTCCGTCGGCGGCACCGGAGGTGAAGGTCAACAGTCCGCGCGCAAACCAGCCATCGGCAAATGCGCTCAGCCCCGATGCGGTGAAGCGGCGCGTACTGGCCGCCGCGATGATCGCGCCCTCGCCCTTATAGGCCGGGGCGTCGAGGGCGATGCCGCAGCGCCGATCGCCGAGGTCGGCATCGCACGTGAATTGGTAGAGGCGGCCCTTCGGCTGCTGGAGATAATGCGCAAGCCCGCGCACCTCGGCGGTGAAACTCAGCCCGGCGCGGCGCACCTCGCCGAGGCTTCCCGAGCGCATCAGAACGCGCTGTCCTGGCTCGACCCAGTTGACGCGAAAAATCTCCACCCTCGCGTCGTCATAGAGACCGGAGGCCAGATCGGCCTCGGCGAGCCGGTCAGAGGACAGCGCACTCGTCACTTCCAGATTGTCGACGCTGAGCCCGATGCTGTCGCGCATCTCGCTGGCGGTGAAACCGGCCGCGGCCTCGAAGGTCGTCCCCTCGAAGGTGAGATCGCGGTCATGGTCGGTGAAGCCGAGCTTCACCCCGTCCGCGCGTGTCAAACGCCAGCACCAGCACAGCGTCGTTGCGCCACTATCGAGATGCGCCTGCAGCTCGGGAGCAAGGCTTTTCATCGGCACCTCCGTGCGGTCATACGGCGGAACATTTTCACAGCCGCACCTCGACGATCGGAATGTGCGGGATGACGCCGTGGCGGAAACCCTGCACGTTGATTTCGAGCCTGTCGGTATCGAAGCGCACCGGCACGTCGAAAGCGAAGCCGGCGGTAATCTGCGCCCCGGCGCTTGGCACGTGGCCGGGCTGGAACAGCACCTTTCCCGTTGCCGCATCGACGAGAAAATGCTCCGGCGCCAGCTCATGGCCGTCGACGGCAACGGCCACCGATCCCGCTACCGGTTTCTTGATCGCGCGCACCCATGGCGCGTGCGCAACGCCGTAGCGCTTTACGAGCTGGAAGGCAGCATGGGTGCCGTCGCCCTCACCCAACACCTGGTCGAGCGGCGATATCGTTGCGCCCGGTGTGCACGACTTGTCATCGGCGTGATCGCGCCAGCGGAACCCATAGAGGCGCCCGCGCCGTTCCTCGAAAAATGCGATCACAGCATGGAGGTCGTCGAGCGACTTCACACCATAGCCTGCGTTGTAGCTGCGGCGGGAGTCCGCCCAGCGCGCATTGCGCTCCTCGAAGCCGGAACCGAGCACCACCACATCGGTGCGCCGCTCCGGCCCGCCCTGCGCGCCGCGCGAGATGTCGGTGGGAAAGCGGATCTCGTGAAAGCTCATTCGCACATCCCTATTCGTTCCTGCTCACAGGTTGCGCTGGCCCAGCGCAACCGCGCGGGCGACCATCGTCGCGACCTGCGCCTCGGAGCGCCGAAAGCTCTCCGCGTCCGGCGTCGTCACGTTGAGGGTGACGCTGACGCCACTGCCGCCCTGGGCCGCAACGCCGAGGCGGCCATCGGGTCCGCGCGCCAGCGGCATGATGGCCTCGGCTCCGCGCTCTCCGGCAAGGCCCGTGCGTCCGCCCGCGAGAGGGAATGTCACCGGGCTCGAGATCACGCCGCCCGATGCGAACGGCACCGGAAGCCCTTGCGAAATCGCACCGCCCTTGGCGAAAGGCATCCCGCCGCCCACGAGCCCCGCAAGCGCACTCCCGAGCGAGTTCGTCAGCGGGCGCAGCGCCGACTTCAGCACCAGCTGCGAAAGATTGAGCGCCAGCGAGCGCAGCACGTCGCCGACGCTCTTGCCTTTGATGGCGATACCGTCGAACGCGCTCGACAGCGCATTGCCGAACTGGCGCCCCATCCGCGACGCATCGACGAGTTGCTGCTGGAATTGCGTCGTATCGGCCATCACGGCCACGGTCATCGTGTCGACCGGATCGTTGAAATCGGCCATGGCCTCTCCTCATTCTCTATTTGGCTTATCGGGATAGCGCCGGAGCAACGCGCTCAGCTCTGCGCGCGATGGCGGCCCGGCGGGCGTCGGTCCGAACCGCCCGCGCAGGCCGGCCGCCAGTTCGCGCGGCGTCATCGCCCAGAAGGTCGTGGGCGAAAGTCCGAGCAGGCCGAAGCCGGCGGCCATCACGTCGTCCCAGGGAAAGGGCCGTGGCCCTCCTCCTCCGCGGAGGCGCGGCGCCCTTCGGTTTCCTCGCCGAACGTCGCCCGCAACAGGCGCGCGACCACATCGACGTAGCCCGCCGCGCCGTTCTCCGTCCGCATTGCGCGCACCGCATCGTCGCCGATCTCGTATCCAGCGCCGCGCAACCCGGCGCCGATGATGCGCACACAGTCGCGCGCCGAGAGCCGGCCGCCGCCGAAACGCTGCGCGAGCGCCAGCATATCCTCATCGCCGAAGGCCGATTCCAGCTCGGCCAGCGCGCCGAGCGTCAGCACGAGGCGGAAAGTCTTGCCGTCGAGCACGGCTTCGACTTCGCCGCGGTGGGCATTCGCCATTGTTCCGTTCCTCCATGCACAGCGCCGCCCGCTGCGGGGAATGCAGCGCGCAAATCTGATTGCTACAGTTGCTGGTGTCAGGCCCCGCGCGGGGCGTAGAGAATGATCAGAGCTCCAGCGATGCAGACCGCAGCACCGAGGAGATCAAAGCGATCCGGCGCACGCCCTTCCACGGACCACAGCCAGGCCAGCGAGGCGGCAATGTAGATGCCGCCGTAGACCGCGTAGGCGCGGCCGGCGAATTCCACATCGACCTGCGCCAGCAGCCAGCCGAACAGCACCAGGCAGGCGATGCCGGGAACGAGCCAGATGGGAGATGCTTGATAGCGCACCACCGTCCAGAGGGCGAAGCAGCCGGCGATCTCTGCGATCGCCGCGCCGATATAGATCGCTATGGTGCCCATGGTCTCCCCCGACGGCTCGTATCGCAGCATGCCAGAGTTGACGGCGCGGACCCAGGCCGCGGCTAGCTTGCCGCAGCGAATGTCAGCTCGCCCGCCGATTCCAGCGCAATCTCGAAGCCCACTTCGCCGTCGTGCCGCCCGGTCAGCTCGAACGAGCCGATGTGGAACGGCCCGCTCACCGTGCCAAAATCGGGGATCACCACCTGCCAGTCGCGGATGGTGCCGTTGAAGACGTAGCCGCGCACGATCTCGTCGGACGCCGCGTCCTTGAAAATGCCCGCGCCCGTAAGCCGCGCCGACTTGACGCCAGCGCCGGCCAGCAGCTCGCGCCACTGCCCCGCGCTTTCCGCGTGCGTCACATCGACGGATTCGGCATTGAACACGATGCTGCGCGTGCGCAGCCCGGCGATGGTCGTGTAGGCGCCTTCGCCGTCGGCGTCGACCTTCAACAGCAGATCCTTGCCCTTTTGTGCCGCCATCGCTCACTCACCTTTGATGTTGCATCGTTGGAAACTGGCGTCGCTCCGCGCTTCAGCGGGCTACGCCGTCGATCGTCCGCGCGATGTGGATGCCACATCGCTAACCTTGATTACGCTTGCGGCTCTGTCACGGCGCGAAGGCGCACGATGCCCTGGTAGGTTTCACCGTCGCCGTCCCGCCTCACGTCCGAGCTTTCGTGCCGCAGATTGATCAGCCGATGCCCCGAGAGCGCGAGCGCCGCCCCGTGCAGGCATGCGCGCAGCGCGTCGATGATCGCCAGCGCCTCCTTGCGGCCACCGCTGCGCGACCAGACGTGCAACGTCACCACGTGCTCGCTGCCCGCCTCGGTTCCCGTGCTCCAGTCGCGCTCGACGCCTGCCGCAAAAGTGACGTAGGGAAACGCTGCGCGCACCGGCACGTCGTCCCAAACGTGCGGGCCTCCAAGGAGTGCGAGCAGCGCGCTATCGTTCGTCAGCTTCGCGAATATCGCCTGCTGCAGGGCCCAGCTCGCGCCTGTCATCTCTCACCTCGTCGTGTAAAGCCGTACCATCGCGCTGGCGCGGCGCTCTTTGCCGGACCATCTCCTGCGCCCGCGCGACCAGCTTGCCCGTGGCGAGCACAGGCAATGAAACCCGCAGTTTCACAGGTCGCGCTCCTGGGCGAGACACCGCGTCCATCGACGTCGTCCGTCGGGATCGAACGCGGCGCGGATATCGAAGACCCGCGTGTCGGACCGGAACCGCATCTGCGGCGTGATACCGCCGCGGTGACGGATAACGATCTCGTGGCCGACCGTTCCGGCGGTGCGGTCGAGCGCGAAGCTCTCGCCGCCCGAAACAGGACGCACGCGCGCCCACAGCTCGCAGACGGTCGTCCAGGTCACGGCCGCGCCGCCGCCGCCATCGGCAGTCCGGGACGGCGCTTCCAGCGTCAGCCGCGTACGCAGCTCGCCGATGTGAATGTCGGCGCTCACAGCCGCACCGCGCGGTAAGGCGCCAGAAGGTCCGAGACAGCGGCGGGAATTGCGGTTTCGCGGGAGCCCACCTCGATCGGATCGCGGCGCTCATACCAGTGCGCGACGAGCATGAGGAGCGCCTGACGAATGGGCGCGGGAACGTCCGCCGCCCCATCGCCGAAGCCGGCGGTGAATTCGATCTCGATACCGTTCACGGCCCTTTCCGGTTGCGGCCAGCTTCCATTGTTGCGCACGATCCGCGGCGGCGTGCCGTCGACATCGACCACATAGGCGCTGCTGGGAACCGCTTCCGCGGTGCCATCCGCCGACAGCACTTTGACGGAAGCCAGCGATTGCAGCGGTCGCAACGGCAGCTCCAGCTCCCGTCCGTTCGGCCAGGCATCGAGCGTGAGCCGCCAGCTCTGCGTCATCAGCGCCAACCCGAGCGCCGCCTCGATATGCAGCCGCGACGTCAGGATGAGGCTGCCAATCAGCGTGTCTTCCGCCGTACCGTCGACGCGCAAGTGCGCCTTCGCCTCGGAAACCGTCACCGGCTCCACGGCGGGCGCACTGGTGATCACCAGTGCCATGGGCATTCCATTGTTGTCAGAATGAAGTTTGCTCGCCTGCCCGTCCGTCTTCTCGGGTACGCGCGATTGAAAGTGCAGGGCCGCCGCCGGGGGGAGACGGCGGCCCCGCTTCAGCCTCGCGGGGGAGGAGCCACGAGGGTGAACGATTGCCGGCCGACTAGAGCACGATCGCATTTCTTCGAATGACGATGCGGCTCGAGCTTTTTATTAGACCGATGATTCACGCTTCGGACTGGTAGGGTCCGAAGCGATCATGGTCGTTTGCTTAGACCGATGATTCACGCTTCGGACTGGTAGAGTCCGAAGCGATCATGGTCTAGTCGCCGAACTTCAGCAGCTTGATCGCTTCGAAGTCGGCAACGCCGCCGCCCACCCGCTTGGTCGTGTAGAACAGCACGTAGGGCTTTGCGGAATAGGGATCGCGCAGCACCCGGATGCCCACGCGATCAACGATCAGGTAGCCGCGGCGGAAATCTCCGAAGGCCACGCTGAGGCTGTCGGCTGCCATGTCCGGCATGTCTTCCGATTCCGCGATCGGATAGCCCATCAGCGTCGGTGCCTCGCCCGGCGCGCCCGAGGGTTGCCACAGATAGTTGTCGTCGCCGTCCTTCATCTTGCGGATCACCGACTGCGTGGAGCGGTTCATCACGAAGTGCGCGTTCGCGCGATATCCCGCCTTCAGCGCATAGATGAGATCGATCAGCTTGTCGGCCGGATTGGACGCGGGGAAAGCGGCATCGGTGCCCGTGAGAATGTGGCCGAGCTTGCCCCACTCCCAAGAAGCATTCGCGACCGTCGTATAGGCGAGGAAGCCCTTCGGCTTGTTGGTGCCGTTGCCCGTGACGAACGCGGTGCCCTCCTGCTGGGCGAACGCGATGCGCACCTCCTCGGCGAGCCACTCGTCGATGTTCACCGCCGCATCGTCCAGCAGCGAGGACGTCGCCGCCGGCATGGCATAGAGCTCCGTCGTCGGGAAGGAGATCTCATCGAGCGTCGGGGCATTCGTCTGCGTGCGTGCGGCCGTCTCCGCGACCCAGCCGGTCACGGGTCCCGCCACGGAGAACGGTCGCTTGTAGACCGAGCCCGATACCTGGCGGATACCCGCGATGGCGCGGATGGGAGAGATGTCACGCAGCGCGCGATTGACAGTGCGCTCCGTCTCATCAGGAACGAGATAGCCGCCGTCCGGATCGGAGCCGACCGAAAGGGCCTTCTTCTCCACATCCCGCAGCGCGCCGAGCTCGCCCTTGCGCACGTAGGCATCGAATGCCGACTTGTGAGCCAGCGCGGCGCCCGAGCGCGGGGCCCCTCCGCCGATGGCCGGACGCGCCGACTTCAGCGCCAGGTCGTCGACGACGCGGCGGTGCTCGTCCAGTGCACGGTCGATGCGCGCCAACTTCTCCTCGACCAGCGGATCGGCCGCCGAGCGGCGCTCGAGCTGATAGAGCCGCTCGTCGTTCGTCTCTTTGAACGCCTCGAAGGCGCGCATGAAATCTTCGAAGGCGGCGCCGACATTGCCGCCACCCGCTTTAGTTTCCAGTTCCGACATACTTTCTTCCTTCACCAGGTGTTGCTGCTCAAGGTGTGCGCTGCCGCCCGGATGCGTGCGGCCAGATCGCTCTCCTCGCCCGTAACCCGGCCCGCATCCCGCAGAGCCTTCAGGCCTTTGAAGCCCGCGCCCATCAGCGCGCGCGCCTCACTGCGCTTCAGCCCAGCATCCCGCGTGAGCCAGCGTTCGAACTCCCGCTCCGTCGGCACGCCGCCGGCGAAGGGTGATGATTTCATGGTCGCGATGCGTGCTTCCGGCAGCAGCGGGAAGGTCACCACCGAGATTTCCCAGAGGTCGATCTTTTCCAGCCGGCGCTGGCCGCTGGCGCGATCGCGGCGCGCCTTGACGGTGCGAAACCCGATCGACAATCCATCGAGCGCGCCGGCGCGCATCAGCGCATGCACCTCCCGCGCCTTCGTCACTTCGGGCATCAGCCGTCCCTCGGCATAGAGACCGCGCGCGTCCTCCCGTAGCGATGTCCACACGCCGATCGGCTGATTGGCGTCGTGCTGGAAGAGCAGCTTGATGCCCGACACGCCGCGCTGCGCGAGGCTTTCGGAAAACGCACCTGGGAGCACGACGTCACCGGCAAGATCGGCGCGATGGAACAGGCTCGCGTAGCCGCCGAAGCTTCCATCGACCTCGACGGCCTTGAGATCGAGACGGGTGAATTTCACCTCATGGTGCGCGCGCACACGATCGCGCGCGCCGCCCTGCCAGGCGCCTGCGTTTGCCAGCATCAAATGTCTCCGGATTGTCGTGTTCTATTCCGTTGGAGCACGATCGCTTTTCTTCGAATCGCGATGCTGCTCTCGTTTTTTATGAGACCGATGATCGACGCTTCCGACTGGTAGGGTCCGAAGCGATCATGGTTTTTTGCTTAGACCGATGATTCACGCTTCGGACTGATAGGGTCCGAAGCGATCATGGTCTGTGGCCAGGTTGCCTTCCAGCTTCGGCCGTCGGTCAGCACCGGCGCCACCACTCGTAGCCCCGTCGATCGAGAATGCGCGCGCATGTCTCGCGGTCTTCATCTGTGACCAGGATGTCAATCCAGCCCGTGGAATATTGCGGATCCGCCGTCAGCTCGGCATCGACCTCGGCGAGGATGGCTAAAGATTCCTCTTTCGACATCGGCCAAGGCCGCACACCCCGCTTGGCGATGGCGCTGAGCTGCGCGCCGCTTTTCAGCGTTCTAATCTTTCCAGCGTGGGACGCGTCCAGTGATACACGAACCTGGTCGAGGTCGATCAGCCCAACGAGCGCGCCCTTCATCGAGGCCCACTCGACCGGGGCTGCATCGCTGTCCGCGGCCATTATCGCGAGGGCCGGCAGATTTTCGAGGCCCGCTTCCTCCAGAGCCGCAAGGATGCGCCATTGCAGCTCGGATAGATCAGAGAGGCATTTCATGTCGCCCTCGAACGCCAGGAAGCTCGCCCGCTCGTTATAGCGAAGCCATGCTCCGCGTAGATGCGTGCCCCACCTATTACGATTGCTGCAACGGCTCACCCAGCTGTCGTTGAATTTCCGTGAGAAACTCCGTCATTTTTCCTTCTTCAATCCAATAATTCGGGTGACAGGATCGCCAGATCGCATCCAATTCGTCCTCGCTCAGCCCGGCAGCTAGAAGGCTATCGACGTACGCCTTCGCGCCGGGGACATCCGCTGGGTCCATCAGTTGGACTGCCAAAGCTACGAACTCCGACAGGTCACGCGCCTCGTCATCGCTGTCCTGCAAAAACAGCCGAACAAGCTTTTTGAAATCGACAGATACGACCATTCAACTCCGGGACCTATCTTCATCGGGTAATGCAGATCGGTTTCACGCAACTCACGTTCGAGGTCGAGCCGCGCCAATCCATGCTAGCTCGGCACGTAACGGCCCTCGTCGAGCGCCTTCATCATGCCCCTTGCATCGGCAGCTTGCGGATATTCATTTGCGTCGCTGATCCTTTGCAACGCTGCGCGCGCAGCTTCCGGCTCTAGCGCGAGCAAAGCAATGGCGGCCTTCAAACGAACTTGGGCGTTGCTGTGCGCGAGGAGCGGGAGCATAGCGCGCCGCCCATCGTCAGGCCGGCCTTTCAGCTCACCCTTGACCTCCTCCATTTTGTCGAACAAGCGATTGTACTTTGTGTACTCATCATCGAGCAGAGCCTCGTCCTGGGCCAATGCCATCAACCTGAATTGCTCGACGAGCGCTTCTACGCTCAGATGCTTCAAGGTCGCGCTTGTCACCGCTTGAGAACTCCTTGCCACAACTGCTATTCCGGAACCGCTCGCAGCTGCCGTCTCATTTCTGTCAGAAGTGCCAGGAGGTTCTTCACGTCCGGAATAAAGACGTCGGCGCCGGAGCCATTCCATAGCTCTTTCAGCTCATCGTCCGTATAGTCGCCGCTCAGCAACCGATCGAGGTATTGTGCAAGCGCATCGCAATCGACTCCCTCGATATGCTGCAGAGAAAAATCTGCCATACTCGCAAACGTCGGACAGGTATCCGCAATATCTGCATGGAACATTCGGCAAACCTGAAGGAAGAGCATTG
>Ga0180222_1000511_pt1 | contig 55429 bp, 55 predicted proteins | sample eDN5th37CKraftOP_FD_151336 | JGI IMG/M metagenome (GOLD analysis project Ga0180222, IMG submission 151336) | Enriched Organic Plus compost microbial communities from Emeryville, California, USA - eDNA 5th pass 37_C Kraft OP (version 2) (version 2) ...
TCGTCGACACCGACCACTGGCGGCACTTCTTCCTGCTGCTCGGCGCAGTGTGGGGGCTCTCCGCGGCGACGCTCGCACACCTGCGCGCCGCGAGATGGCGCGCAGCCAACGGCGTCGGTTCACCCGGCGGTCACTTGGTGGTCAGCAGAATCGGCTGATGCTGGGCGCCGCCCGGCATGTGGATCACCTCGCAGCGCGAGAACCCGATCCGCCGGCTCATCTCGAACAGGAAGTCCGTCGTGTAGGCGACCGCCGCCTCCGGCTGCGCCATCGACTCGACCCGCGCATTGCCGATGCGGTAGCGGAACGTATGCCGCGTGCCGTAGGTCGCGGGCGGATAGTCGAGATTGAAATGCGAGTGCATCGCCGACCCGCCCTTGCGCAGGAGGCGGAAGCTCTCTTTCAGATAGTTCTCCACTTCCCGCTCCAGCAGATGCGTGAACAGCGAGTTGGAGAAGATGAGATCGAACGTGCCGTCTGCTTCCGGAACGCGGTACGTCGTGTTGGGCGTGCCGTCCTGATTGTAGGAAACGCTCGCATCCGTCGAATGATGGAAACGGAAGCGCTCGGCATCGAACGCCGTCTTGCACCACGCGATCGCTTCCGGGTCGATGTCGACGCCGACATAGGTGCCCGAAAAGCGGCGGCCGCGGAAATTATAGTCGCGCAGCCAGTGCGCCCAGCGCCCGCAGCCGACCCCGACATCGAGGAAGTTCGACTGCATCGTGCCTAGCCCTTCGCTGAACACGAACATCCAGAAGTCGCGCGCGTGGACGAGGTAATCTGCCTGGTTATTAAACAGCCGGTTGCCGACACCGATGCGGATCCGCAGATGGTTCGGCGGCAGCATTTTGAATTCGCTGTACTTGAGCCGCGGCAGCACATCGCTCGCGTTGGCCAGTGCACGGAACAGCGGATTGAAGGTCAGGCGGGACGTCGACGGAAAGACTCGCCGGATCAGCCGATTGAAGCTGAAGCCCGTCGCCGGCCTGGCGGCGGTCGTGGACAGATCGGAAGAAGACATCGGGCCTCCGGAACGCGATCGACGCCGCGTTTAAGCCTGTGATTTTGAAGGGGATCGTTAGCAAATTGCGATTAAGCGGGGGTTACCCCGACCGCAGAAATTGAATTTAAGCTTAAGGCCGCGCGGCCGCCGACCCGCCGGTTCCGAGGTCATTCGACCGCATGAAGCGACGGCTTCGCCTTGCCGCCACCAGCCGCCCGAAAAGGGCATCCGGCAGGACCTTCGCGAGCACGAGGGCGAGAAGGCCCTTCCAGAGCGACACTTTGCCTGGCCGGCTGCGGTTGTTCCGCCAGCGCCGCAGAATCGAGGACAGCCGATAGGCGTCGCGATGCTTCTGCCGCATGTAGCGCCAGAGCCGCACGTGCGCTGGCGACGATTGCCCGAGCAGCATGCCGCCGCTCGCCATGTTGTAGATGAACAGCGGCTCCGCGATCTCGACGCCGTCATAACCGCGCAACGCCATGCGCAGGAAAAATTCCCAGTCCTCGTAGCCTTCGCGCATCGCTTCGTCGTAACCGCCGATCGCGGACCACACGCGCTTGCGGATCAGTGCGCACGACGGAATACCATTCGCGAACAGCAGATCGAATGGATGGAAATGGCGCTCCAGTTCGCCATGCGCCGCCCCGCTCAGACGAATGTGCGTGAAAACGACGCCGACGTTCTTCGGCGCCGCCATCATCGCGTTCACGGTCGTCGCCAGAAACGACGGCTCAATCTCATCATCGCAATCGAGCGGCAGCACGAGCTCGGCCCTTGCCTCGCGGAATCCGGTATTGCGCGCGCCCGAAAGCCCGCGATTCTCCTGCCGGATGACCCGCACGCTCGGCGGCAGCGACGCGAGCTTCTCCACCGTCGCGGCATCCGTCGATCCGTCGTCGACGATGATGATCTCGAAATCGTGGAAGGTCTGGCCCGCGAGCGAGGCGAGCACGCGGTCGACATATTGCCCGCCGTTGTAGCAGGGCACGACGACGCTCACGGCGGGTGCGCGATCGGTTTCGGACATGGCGCGAGCCTGTTGGGGAACCGCCCAATCCTAGAATGCAAGGGGTAAACGTTCCGTGTGGCGGACCTGCCGAAAGCGGCGAAAACGGCCCCTCGCCACCATTCCTTAAGCCCGGTCGCCGATGCTGCCCGCGGCGTCCGGCAACACAACGCATCACGTCCCCGTGCAAAGATCAGGTTCCCAACGTTGGCTGCGACAGATCGTGCTGTTTGCGCTTCGCGGCGCGAGCAACGTCAGCAAGTTCGCGCTGGCGATCTACACCGCGCGCTATCTCGGGCTCGCGGACCTCGGCACCTATGGCCTGCTCGTCGGCGCGGCCGGCATCATCCCGGGAGCATGGGGCTTCGGACTCACCGACTGGCTCGGACGGCATATCGTCGGGTTGAAATCCGCAGAAGCAATTCCCCTCATCGCCACGCGCCTTTCGCTCTCACTGCTCATGCACGTCGTCGGCTGGCCAATCGCCTGGATCGTCAACGCCGCGCTCGGCATGCCGGTCCCGCCGTTGCTGTTCGTCCTTGTTGCGGCAGTTCTGGTCCTCGAGCATCTCGCCATCGAGGCCGAGGACCTGCTCATTCCTCGCGGCCATATCTTCTTCGCGAACACCCTCATCTTCATTCGCGCCGGCCTGTGGCCGCCGCTCGTCATCGTCTGGGGCTTGCTCGATCCCGCCGCGCGCACGATCGAGCACATCATCTTCGGCTGGCTCGCGGCACTAGTATTGTTGTGGCTCGTGCTCGCGCTCCCGCTGCTCTTCAGCAATCGTCGACGAATGATCGGCTGGCGCTGGCAAACGTTGTTCTCCAGCATACGCCCGAGCCTGCCCTTCTACCTGAAGGACGTTAGCCTCGTCGGCAGCCTCTATATCGACCGCTTCCTCGTCGCGACGTTCCTCGGCCTCGAGCTCGCGGGCGTCTATACGTTCTTCTGGTCGGTCGCGAACGTGATCCACACGCTCGTGCTCTACGGCATGCTGCACAATCATCTCGGACAGATGGTGAGCACCGCCCGCGAGAAAAACAGCACCGCTCTTCGCCGCCTCGAACGCCGGCTGCAGATCGAAACTGTCGTCTGGTCGCTGTTGCTTGCGCTGGCGGCGGCCGTCGCGACCTGGCTGCTCCTGCCGCTCATCGGCCGCCCGCTCCTGCAGGACTATTTCTGGGTGTTCGGCGTCATCCTGCTCGCCACCCTTCTCCGCATCGCCGCCGACGGGTACGGCTACATGCTGCTTGCGCTCCACCGCGACCGCGCCATCGCGGTCATCAGCGCAAGCGGCGTCGTGCTGTCAGCCGTGCTCAATGCGCTGCTGATACCGCTCGCGGGGCTCGCGGGCGCAGCCTGCGCCTACGTCATCACCGCGGCCACCCTGCTCGCCGCGCGCGTCCGAATCCGGTTCGGACGAGCCTGAACGCCGCAGGATTTCCCGGCTCCAGCCGTTGCACCGCCGCGGCCGCCTCCATATAGTCCCGGCCACGGTCGGAGCGTGGCGCAGCCCGGTTAGCGCACTAGTCTGGGGGACTAGGGGTCGCGAGTTCAAATCTCGCCGCTCCGACCAGAAAACCTCACAAACTCAATGAACTATAGCGACGGTCAGAATCGGGCCGCCGCCGAATATCCGCCGTGGGTGCACTGTGGGTGCAAGGCGGGCGGCTTTCTGTTGTCCCCACGTTTTTTCCGTTGGGTGCTGTTGACAGCGACTACAGGGAGAGTGTCGAAGCCGACTTGTGGCATCCCGCCACTGTAGGAGGTTTCCGCATGAATGAATCCACTCTCCGCCGCCGCGCACAGCGGCTCGGCTATCGATTAGAAAAATCACGGGCGCGAGAATGGCGCCTTGATAACCAGCTCGGATATCGACTGCTCGACGTCGAGATAAACGGCGCGGCGCTCGGTCAGGACTTTGACGCGAGCCTAGAAGAAATCGCTCACTTCATCCAGGAGGCGGCATGACCGACGATGAGGTACGGGCGCTTTGCGTCGACATAATCCCCGCCGATGTAAAATTCACCGTCAAGCGCAGCCAATCGTTCTCTCAAGGACACAACGAGGCACCGGACGGCAAGCCTAGATTCACAATAGATATCGACTCCGACATCGAATTCGGCCCGCTTTATGTGAAACTAAACCCGGTTTTCCATCGGCACGGCCTAGAATTCTCTCTGTCACGTCGCGGTGAACATCACGGATAGAATTGGCCCCGGCGCAAAGCCGGGGCTTTCTTTTTTGCTACGCGCGCCGCGTTGGATTCGTGGCGATGAACTTCTCGAACATCTCAGACGCTAAGCGCAGCACGCGCCGGGAGTCGTCGTCGTCGGGCGGCAAATCATAAATGATCTTGGACGCGATCTGCCGCAACACCCGCCTTTTGTACTGCGTGGCGTTGATTCTTCTATCCTCTCCAACCATGAAACCTCCTATCTGATTTGAGGCCGTTAATCGTGCGCGTAGAATAATAGGAGTCAATTGCTAAGTTGGAAAATAGCTACGCCCCGCTACTTGCCGTACTGGCAAATAGTGATCTCATAGAGTCACGCTTGAACGGCAACGCGGCTGCGTTTCGACTCGCGCCAATGAGCGCGCGAGCAATAAATTTGGTTCGGATTGGCGTGCGTTCTGAAAAAGCGGGTATCGCACCCCGCTAGAGCGCAAACCATCTCTTCACGCGGTTTTTCCTTCGTCGCCGCCGCGCACTCCCGGCTGCACCAACGCTGCTCGCTGTTGCGACCGTGCGGCCGGAACGGATTCCCGCACGCAGGATTAGCGCAGATACGCTCGGGCACGCGATCAATTCGCCCAGCGCTGGCGCATTCCCGGCTGCAAAACGTCCCGGCACGAGCGCGTGAGTCATTCTTTGGGTTCTGCGGAACGGTATTCGAACAAGTCGGATTAGCGCACTTCGCCATCGGCGCCCGTAGTTTTGCGGCAAGTGCTTTAGATACTTCGTGCGTCCACGTCGCTTCCCACTGCCGTTCGCGGCGATCCAATCTCCCGCGCGCAACCGTTGCGCAGTGATCGTCGCAAAAATAGCGTGAGCCGGTTTCATCCAAATCGGCACCGCAATTTAGGCATTGCGATCCGATCTTGGTGAACCAACGCTGGCCTTCGTCTACCGTAGGCCGTCGCGCCCCGACTTGATTAAGAGCGCGGCGCACCAGCTCGCGCGCCGCAAGATCGGCGTGCGCGAACTTCCAGCCGCTAGCACAGCGATCGGACCGGATAACCGCCGTCAAAATTCCTTCCAGCGCGAAGGCCGTGGGCCGCGCGACCTTCAGCAGCACGACAAGATTGGAAATTAGCTCGGAGTCGCCGGGCCGGAGCTTGTAGACCGGCGACCTGCGGGCCGCTGATATGTTTCTTCGCACGGCGTCATTGCGCAATCAGGCTGGACGGGAGTCCAATTTCGGACTCCGGCTCGGCGTCGGGATCGAAGCGGGCCGGTTCGCGCTCTGGTGCCGGTTCAGACACTAGGCCAGCTTCGCGCAACTCCCCCATAATCGCAGATCGCACGGCGTTGTGAATTTGCGGCGGCAGGGAAATGTTCTTCTCCCATCCGCCTGGCGTCGGCGTTGCGGGCATTTCGATGAACACCCGCCCTTCAAGGTTCTGCGCAACGCGGATGTGAGCGATCCGCACGCCGATAGGCTCGATCTTTACTCGGAACTTGCCGACGAATTTCGTCGTCGGCTTCTTCTTGTCCTTCGAAATTTCGAAGGACTCGACACTCGCTTCATACACCATGACCTGACTCCGTCAGTCTTCCTTCGCTTTTCCTTTTTGCTCTGGCGACATATTCAGCGGCGCGAAATAATCGTCGCCGCCTTCGTCTTCGCGCGGGTTCATCCGCTCGAATTTTCTAATTTCATTCGCATTCATCGCGCCGATTTCGCGGGCGATCCGGTAAGACTGCCAGCGCTCCAACAGATTGGCGCGTGTCATTTCATCTAGATCGAATTCAACGAACGTATTGCGGCGGGACTCTTCGCTGAGTAGCGCGGCGTTGATCGTCGCTTCCCACCGCCGGCACCAGGGCAGAATCGCGTGCTGCGAAAACATCCTGTGCAGCTCGACCGTACTGTTATAGGCCGCGCCTTCCTGTACTCCGATGATCGGTAGCGGGACTCGAAACAAGCGCGCTAGGCTCTCCACGCCAAGCCGTCTACTCGCCAACGTCTCGGCGTCCGCGGGCGAAACGCTTGTCGGGTGGAACCGCATCCCTTCTTCGAGAACGGCCACCTTTCCTGCGTTGTCGACGCCGCTCAACGTCTTTTCAAACTGCTCTTGAATTCGACGGGACGGCTCGTCGTTTAGTGTGCCGGGATGCGACAGGACACCGGACAGCGTGACACCATTGCGGAACGCATTGGCGGCGAATTTCTCAGCCGCATAAGCGGCGCCTAGCGTTTCGCGCGCGCGCTGCAAGCGCGACTTGCCCACGATTCCATCGTCGGACCTGTCGCGAAGATGTAGAATCTCATCGGCCAGCAAGCGGCGCGTTCCGCCCGTCTCGGGATCTGAAACCTGATAGGCAACGCGGCGGGATCCCGTGATCCGCAGAACAGATACGGCGTCAGGATGGACCGGCCACAACGCCGTTGGAGCGCCGCGCCCGTCGCGGACAATTTCGGCGTAGGCATTGCCACGCAGCAAGCATGTCGCCGTCATTTGCTCGAAAAACTCGTAAGGCGTCTGCCGCGGATTAGGTGCGCGGGTTAGCAGCCGTGCCAGCGGGTGCCCGGATTCGACGTTGCGGACGCCTTCGGTGCTTTCGCGATAGACGCGCGGCGGCAGAACGGCAATCGTTTCGCTGATCGCCTGAACGCAGGCATAAACGGTGCCTAGATTCTCCGCGAGATGCGGAGTCATCTCGGGCAATCCGGTTTCGAGTAGAGGCCCGGCCTTACCCGCCAGTAAATCCCATGACGTCGGTTCCGCAGTCCGCAGTTCGGTTTTGACGGCTTCCGTCATCAGACTGTCTCCAGATAACGCCGCGCTATGGCAACGCGCGGGAACGCGACAAGCGCCGCAAGCGCGCGACGTGCGACGCTCGTTTCGGGATAGGCGGGCGTCGGCGTTAGGGTGATTTCGTGAAGATCAACGTCCAGCAGTTCGCGGACGCTCTTTTCGCCGCGTCGCTCCCATCGATCGCCGCCCTTCGGCACTGAGAATGCGAAGCTAGCGCCCTGAACGTCCCGCCGCTCAATGCTGACAAGCAAATCCCGCGCGGCTTGGGTGTCCGGCATGTCGACTTCGAAATGCAGCCCGCGGGAGTCTTCCTGAAGCCGCAACGTGCCCGCGCTCCGGCGGCCCAAAACCAAATGCGGGATATGGTGGACGAGCGCGAGTTGATCTTGGGACTGTGAACCGAGCGAGCGCCGAAATGCTCCCGGCTTCACGATCTCGGTAAATCCGCCCAAGTCCTTCGACGGCGAGTCGAATACGGCCGCATAACCGACGAGTCGCGGGCGGCGGGTACTTCCGCCGTCCGCCCGCAACTCGAAAGCCGCGCGGGTTTCGCGCGTACTCATATCAGTGCACCGGCATGTCTTGCGCGTAAGCGAACGCTTCGCCGTGACGCACCTGCACGTCCACGTCCCGCATTGCCCGCACGAGAACGCGGCCCTTGGCATAAGCCGTGGTTTCGTAAGGATTCAGCACGATATCAACGCCGGACCAGTAACCGATCAAGAGACTTGACCAGTTGCCGAAGATGACCGTTCCGACAGTTGGGACCGGCGGCGAACTATCCAAATCGGGATCGCCCGGAAGTGCGGACGTTACCGCAGCGGTATAACCCGCTAGCGTATTCGGGCCGTCCATCAAGTACCCTTCACCGCCGTTCGAACCATCCTTCGGTGTCGCGCGCAGCTTTTTCACGGCCCAGGCATTCAGCGCCCATCCCATCGAGCCGTCTGCATCGACGTTCTGGATCGCGGCCGGGAACGAGAGGATTTTTTCCCAAGTCGCGCCGGACATCAGCGAGATGTTTTGCGCGCCGGTTTGGTTGACGACACCCGTAGGCGTGTTCGCGCTGCCGTCGCCAAGCATCGCCTTGTTGTCAATTGCCCCCGCGACGATGCGGGCTAGATCGTTTCTCACGATTTGTTCAATCGCAGGCGAAGCCGAAAGCAGCGTGCGACGGCTGTAGCTCGTCATCGCGCCAACCGTTTTCGGTGCCAGCGTTACGTCATCGAAGGCCGCGTCGGTTTCCGTTAGCGAACCGTCTTCGTCCACCCACTGAGCCGCGCTCGATCCGGTTTGGCGCGGAATATCGACGGTGCCGACAAGCCCGCTCAGGACCGTTGCCCCGAGTCGTTCCGTTACGAGTGCGGAGCGGAGTCGATCAATGAAAAGATCGCCACGATGCACGTTGGGAATTAGATCGGCTGCGGTTGAACCGGCAAGCAAGGTGCGCTTTTCGGTTTGGAATACTTCGTCAGGAACCGCGATGCCCTGAAACTCGCGGCCCGTGCGGGTGCGCAGTTCTTGGCTGAGTTCGCGTTCGCGTCCCGCGTCGACCGACGAGTCGCCTAGTGCGGCGCGGATTGCCTTCGTCACGCTGAATTCTCGGGCGCGCTGCTCAAAGGTGCCATCGCCGCGATTCTCGCCGTGGATAACGGCAGGTGCGCTGCGCTCCGCTTCGGCAAGCGCCGTGGCGCGCTCGATGCGGCGATCAAGCGCCGCTAGATCGGCCTTCAACTGCTTGAACTTGGAATCTTCGGCGTCGGTGAAGTCGCGGTTTTCTGCTTCGGCCGTGTCCGTGATCGAACGCATTTCGGTGACGAGTCGCGCGTGGGACTCGTGTAGATCGGCAAGTTTAGGCATTTAGTTTCTTCTCCATCGATGGGATTGCCGGCGTCGTCACGACGCGGGCATGTGTGCACGGGTGCGTTTGTGGAAAAAATTCCCACAAGAGTCAAGTAAAAAATCTGATTATGTTCCTATGTTGCTTTAGCGCCAAGGACGCGAAGGCCGCGACTCTCGTAAACTGAAGGCTTGGGCTTCTCGAATCCCCAAGTCGGAAAGCCCACGGCCATGATCGACGCCACTACTCCGTCAATGCGGGAAGTGCTTCGATCTTTATTCGGCTTCCGGCCGTGTGCCGGATCGGTTTGAATCACGCAACCCGATAGGCCGTAAGTCATTACTGGATTCGAATTGTGTTTTATCCGCTCGGCCAAGACGGCGCGCTCGAAGGTGGGCACGGACTGATTCATGTCGCGGAATCCTTGGCCGTGCGGGTGCACTTCGCGGTTAAAGCCTTTATCTCTCAGTAGGCGCAGCAGTTCTTTGCTGCCCCATCGATCGAAAACCATGTATTCGAGTTTCGGAAAGTCATCGAGCAATTCGACTAGGCGAGTCGCCATAAATTCCGGCTCGACGGCGCGGCCTTCTGCCGTTTCCACAAAGCCTTGATCGATCCAGGTTCCGAAAGGAACATGATCGCGGCGTTCCCGATCTTCTAGTCCTTCGCTCGGAATCCAGTGCCAATTAAACAAGGCGCCATCGTCGGGAAAGTACATCGCGAGCGCGCACATATCGGTGGTACTGGCGAGATCGAGCCCCCACACGCAGCGTTTATCGTAATATTCTCTGATATCGAGATCGGCGGCGCAGGCTTGCCAATCTTTCGCCTTTAGGAAGGCCGTGAAGTTTTGAGTCGGCTGGTTGAGATAGAGCAGCCGGAATCCGGGCTCCATGCTCGGCATTTGCTGCGCTTGGGCCGCTTCGTCTCGAATGTGATCGAGCGAAAGAAAATCACCTAAAGCCGGGTTGTAGGCCCGCCAAGTTGCTTCGCTCCAAGGATCGGCGTCATGGGCCGCCGCGTAGATCGTGGCGTGATAGGAGTCATCCTTCACCGTGCCGGCAAGCACCTTTTCAGCGTAAGCAACTTGTTCGCTCATCAGCGACGTGGGATCGCCCGACTTCGTGCTGATCGTGATCGCCAGCGGTTCGGCGCGCCCGCCCATACCAGTCGTTAGAGCTTCGTAGAGTTCGCGCCCGCGCTTTCCCGGCCATTGGGCCAGCTCGTCCGCCACGACGACGCTGGCACCGAGTCCGTGCGCCCGTTTTCCATCGGCAGGCAACGCTTTGAACCGGCTCCCCGTGATGTTGTCGGTGAGCGTGCGGACATGGTTGCGAATTATGATCCTGTCTCGCAATTCTTCGTCGCCCATGACGAACGCGACCATTTCTTCGCGGATTAAGTCGGCCTGATCCTGTCCCGCCGCTGCGCTGTAGATTTGGCCGCGCGGTATCGCTTCGGGCCCGCAAAGATGCGCGAGCGCAATCGCGGCGGTTAGAACCGTCTTTCCGTTCTTGCGCGGGAGCGTGATTAGCGCCTTGCGGACGACGCGACGGCCCTTGGCGTCGGTTCGATAGAGATCGCGGATAATCTCTTTCTGCCACGGACGAAGCTTGAACTTGCGCCCGGCATGAAAGCCGCTCGTGATCTTCAAGCATTCAACGAATGCCACGACGCGCTCGGCGCGCGAGAGTCCGGGTTTCTCCCACGGCTTCACGCGGCGTTTCGCGCCTTTCTTTGCCGCCAGTTTTCCAACTGGTTTAGCCCCTTTGCCGCGTAGTCCCATTCAATGCCCGTAATTAAGTGAGAATCTAGGTGCGCGTGCCGGTAGGGAAAGCTGGCGATGACGATGAATCATCGCCCCCCACCGCCGCGTCGGCGCTGGCGTGCCACGGGTGAGCGGGATCGCGCGGCGTGCCATCTGCGTTGCAGCCGCGTTGCTGCCACTCACTCCACGCGCGTCCCTTCATGTCCCAGTGTCGCGTCTTGTTGGTGTGGTGCGCACGGCAGAGCGGTTGCAGGTTAGCCATGCTCCATGCCGAACCGCCGGCCGACAGTGGCGTGACGTGATCGACATCAACGGCGAGCGTATCGACTCCCAACTCAGCGCAGACGCGACAGCACGGCTCGCGTCTCAGCACCATGCGCCGAAGTCGTTTCCACCGCGCCGAATTGTAGATGTGCGCGAACGTCAAGCCGCTCGCCGTCGCAGTCCACGCAATGCCGACTCGACATCGGCAAGCTTTCCTTCAAGCGCGGCGATGACGCGGTAGCTTCCTGGGCCGTCCGCGTTCGCGCGGGCTTCGCCGATGGAGTCGACTAGACGGCGGCGTTCATCCAATAATGCACGACGATCGCGGTACGCAGCGGACGGGATTCGGTTACACAACTTACGCTCCCCTTAGCCAAGATATAAAAACAGTAGCGGTTTCGTTACTGGGAAATGGTTCGCGCGCCGCGCTCTTTTCGGGCGTTTCGGGCGGCGCAGAGTAGCGCTTCCGCTACTGGTACCAGTTACGTTTTCGTAACTGGACTTCACGCCGCGCGCGCTTGTGACTCTTGTATCTTTCGCGCTTTCGCTGCCGCCTTGAATTTTCGCACTTCGCTCAATCGAGCGGTGATCGCTTCCCTTGCTTCGTCCACGCTGGCGAAACGCTTCCACTGGTTCGCCACGGGCGTCCCGTCGCATAGATCGAGCCAGCCAAGCGCATATAGGGACGGCTTCCGCACATCCGCAAACGCTCGACCGCCGCGTTCGGTTACATGGACAAGGCCGAGCACTTCGGCGGCGTCGATTGCATCCGCGATCGAACACCGCCGCAGGCCGTACCGTTCGAGCTGATCATAGGTGACGACTAGCCTACCGTTCTTCGCGCCCCCGGTATCCATCAGCGCGATTGCTACGGCGTCGACAAAGCGCCGAGTCGCCAATGGTGCCGCTCGCCATGCCGCGCTTTCCAGAATCTCGCGCGTCAACCAAATGAACGGCTCGCCCTTCGGCGGCCTGTTTCGTCGCTCGCGTCGTTTATCGGTCTGCCCGCGCACGCTGCGGCCAGTAGCGTTTGCTCGCACTCCCCACGTCATGCAGCACCATGCGAGTGCGGAGTCATGCGGGCGACGGCCAGGTGGCCCAATAGGCTTTGCTCCAGATCGCGGGAGTCCTGTTCGATTATGTCGCTGTCCACACCGAATGCCTGTAGGCGGGCGCGATGTCTCGCGACAAGGCTGCGAATATATCGGCGACCGGATTCTTCCGTGCGATAGCGCGCCGCGGCGTTCGCGGTCGTCCGCAAGAACCCCGACCTACGACGTGAAGGAAACGGGATCAGGTTAGCCATTGATACCCTCCGGCTGCTTTGACGGCTCTACGCGCCTCCTAATGCGCTCCTGTGGAACCCCTAGAGCTGGCGAGGTTCGCCATTCCCATCGTCCACGGGGGTCTCGGCGGGGCGGGCCGCGTTCCGCCCATTCGCGAGCGGCGGCTTTGCATCGTGATAGGTTGGCAATCGGCGATAATCCGATGTCCGGCCAGAACACCCGGAACATGCCCGGCCAATGTTCGTCCGGCTCAATCGTCGCAACCGGATTTGCAGTGCCCCCGAAATGCAGCGCATGGCGGGCGGTCATGCCGCCTCCCGCTTGTCGCCCTTCCAGGTCCCGGCGGCGAACGCAACTACATCAGGAGTCCGCCACGCCACGCGCTTCGGTGAAAGATGCACCCGGCGCGGAAACTTGCCGGCGCGCTCTTGCCGCCAGATCGTCGTATCGGAAACGCGCAGATACGCGCACACCTCCTCAAGAAAAAGGAAGGGCGCACCGGAATCGATGGTCTCTTGGACTAGGGCTATCGGGGATTTAGGGGCGGCTGCGGGCTGTCTAGTCTCAGGCGCGCTAATCTCTTTCTCCGCGAGGCGAAACGGGGACGTGATTGGTTCGGGCCGCTTCGACACTATCCCTGTTGTCGCTGTCAAGTGCTGTTGCGTTCGGTTAGTTCCGCATCGCCACGACTTCCGCTTTTCGTATCGGCTCGCCCATCGCCGCCGCGATCTCGGACCCCATCGTTTCACTAGCGCGGCGAACGGGATCGTCCGCAAGGTGCGCATACTTCGCTGTGGTTTCGGGGTTCTTGTGGCCTAGCAGTTTGCCGATGATGGGGAGTCCGACGCCCGCACCGGCACCGACCGACGCGAAAGAATGGCGCAGATCGTGAATCCGCAGCCCGTCTAGTTTGGCGTTAAGCCGCACCAACTCCCACGGCTTTTTCAGATCAGCGCGCGGCTTGTCCTTGCTATCGCCAAGGATCACGAAACGGCCAACGCGATCTAATCCGCTCAGAATCGAGATGGCGGGGGCATTCAGAACAACGGCCTTTCTTCCCGTTTTCGAGTCCGCGAGATTCAGAAAGCCCCGCGCCAAGTCGACCTGAGACCATTCGAGGTGCAGAATCTCGCGAAGGCGACAACCCGTCAGGATTAGGAGTCGGATAGCGGCTACCGCAGCGGGCGCGATCTTGGTCCGCTGATTTTCTGGCCGCCTCGCGTGCTTGGCGCGCTCCTTTGTGGGCCACGGGAGGCCGCTTGTCTCAGCAAGGCGCAGCGTTTCTCCAAGGCGCGCCAGTTCGTCATTGGATAGGAACCGCTCGCGGGAGTTCTCCTTAAACCGCTCTAGTCCTCTTGTCGGGTTGAAGCCATCGGGAACGATGCCGGTTCGGCCCGCATACGAGAAAGCGCCCGACAAAAAGATCAAGACGCGATTTGCCGTTGCGGTCTTGCCGCCGCCGCTCGTTTTCTTTTTCTGATTCCCAATGTCGCGGTGGAGGCGGGCGACGTCTGCCTTTGTTACGGCGTGCGCTTTCTTAGCGCCCAACACGGGGCCGACATGCTTTTTGCTATAGGTTGAATATAGAAGGTGGGTCGATGGCTTCTTCTTCGGCTTGATCTCATCGGCAAGATACACGGTCAACAATTCGCTGATCGTCTCCGCTCTACGCTTCGCGGCCAATTCTGCGGCGGGATCGTCGCCGTCGATAACGCTCGACTTTAGCTTGGTCGCTTTCTTGCGGGCTTCGCTTAGCAACGTCCCCGGATACGATCCCACGGTAACGCGCTTGTATCCGCCGCCCGCGCGGGGGCGGTAGCGGAAGGACCACGTTGCCTTTCCGCTCTTGGCAAAAACTCGGAGCCGGAGTCCGGGTGTCTCATCGTCTCTGAATTCGACGTTCTTTCGTTCCTTAATGGCTTGCTTGATCGCTCGGTCGTGCAATCCTGTAACCATGTTCCCATCCCCTGAGGGTGCACTGTGGGTGCAGCGTGACGAAACATGGGTGCACCCTCAGAAACGGAGGGAAGCCATAAGCAATTGAAAGGCAAGCCTAACCGGCCAATTTGTAGACTATGGAAATGACCGGAAAACCATTCTTTTGCCTCTGGGGGACTAGGGGTCGCGAGTTCAAATCTCGCCGCTCCGACCAGTCGCTTCTGTCCCCCTGCCCATCCCCGAAACTGTAAACCGGCCCATCGATTCCCGCGGTTGTCTCGCGGTCCCCAATGCCTATCATGCGCCGCCACTGAGCGACTTTCGTGACCGACTGACCGGGAGGAATTGCAATGCGTTATCGCTGGATTGCCCGTGCGGGCCTGGCTCTCGCGCTCTCGTGCGCTGCCGCCGCGGCCAACGCGCAGGAGCGCATCACCATCGGCACCGGCGGCACAGCCGGCCTCTTCTACGTGATCGGCGCCGGCATGGCCGAGGTGATCAACAAGCACCTGCCGAACGCCACCGCCCGTGCCGAGGTCACCGGCGCGTCGGTCGAGAATATCCGCCGCGTTTCCGCCGGCCAGCAGACCTTCGGTTTCTCAAGCTCCAGCACCCTCTATGAAGCGAAGCAGGGCGAGAAGGCGTTCCAGAGCCCGCAGCCGGTCGCCGCCATCGCCTATCTCTATCCTGCGATTCTGCAGATCGCCGTCGTCTCCGACAAAGTGAAGACGATGGATGACCTGAAAAACGCCACGATCAACCTTGGCCCTCCGGGGAGCAACTCCGCGGTGCTCGCCGAGCGCCTTCTCACCGCTTATGGCGTCTTCAACAAGGAACAGGCGCGCTTTCTCTCCTACGCCGAAGGCACCAAGGCGATCCTGAACGGCACCATCGACGCCGCCGTCGTGCTCGCCGGCGCGCCGACCGCCGCTCTCGTCGAGCTTGCAACCCAGCGCGACATGCGCCTCCTCTCCGTCGAGGAGCCGCGGGTGGAGAAGATGCTGAAGGAATATTCCTTCTATCAGATCTACAAGATCCCGGCCGGCACCTATAAGGGCCAGTCCACGGAGATCGCCGTGATCAATGATCCCGCCGTGCTCTTCACAAGCGAGAAGGCCGACGAGAAGCTCATCTATGACATCACCAAGACGCTGTTCACGCATCTCGACGAACTGGGCGCCGTGCACGCGCAAGCGAAGGCCATCAAGGTCGAAACCGCGACGCAGACGCCGATCGAGCTGCATCCCGGCGCGAAGAAATTCTTCGACGAAGCAAAAAAATAGCGTAGCGCGGGTCGACCCGCGATGTTCGCTTCGCTCGAAGCCCTTCTGCCGGCCGCGCCGCACCTCGGCGCGGCCGAGCGCCGCCTGGTCGCGATCGCCGTCGCGATCCTGTCGGTTGCCGTCACCGCCCTCGTGCTGCACAGCGCCTATTTCGGGACGATCACGGCGCTCGTGGTACGCTCGCTGTTCTTCTCGGGACTCGCGAGCGCCGGTCTTCTCCTGTCGGCCGTCCGTTATCGATCGTCCCTCGCGCGCGTGCCGCTCTATCTGCTTGCCGCCGCGGCCCTGATCCCGGGTCCCTATCTGTATCAGAACTTTGTCGAGATCATTTCCTCTGGCGGCCTTGCGAACCCCGTCGACGAGGCCCTGTTCATTCTCGTGACGATTGTGCTGTTTGTGCTCGTCTATCTCCAACTCGGCTGGGCGCTCGTGATCCTCGCCGGAGTGTCGCTTCTCTACGCGATGTTCGGCGATCTCATTCCCGGCCGTTACGGTCACGGTGGCTACGACCTGAGCCGCCTTACCTCGTCGCTCTTTTTGTCCACCGAAGGCATCTACGGCATCCCGATGGGCGTGGCCGTTGACTACATTTTCCTGTTTGCCCTCTTCGGCACCTTCCTTGTGAAGACCGGCACCGGCGCCGTATTCGTCGATCTGGCGCGCGCGATCACTGGCCGCACCCAGGGCGGGCCCGCCATCAGCGCCGTCGTCTCAAGCGCCATGCTCGGCACCATCAACGGCAGCGCAGTCGCCAACGTCGTCACCACCGGCACCTTCACCATTCCACTGATGAAGCGTGTCGGATTCTCCGCGGTGACCGCCGGCGCCGTTGAAGCCGCTGCCTCTTCCGCCGGCCAGATCATCCCGCCGATCATGGGCGCCGCCGCGTTTCTGATGGCGGAGATCATCGGCGTGCCGTACGCGCAGATTGCGCTTGCCGCCGCCGTCCCCGCCGCTCTCTATGTGCTCGCCCTCCTGATCGCCGTCCGTCTTGAGGCGGGCCGCCTTGACCTCGCGCGCGACGAAGGGGCCGGTTTGTCGCAACTCGGACCGCTGCTGCTTCAGCGCGGCTATCTTCTCCTGCCGCTCATTCTCTTGATCGTCTTGCTGATACAGGGCCTGACGCCCATGCGCGCGGCCGTCATCGCGCTCGGTGCCGCGCTGCTGCTCATGCCGTGGTCGAAGGAGACGCGCGTCGGCCCGCTCGGGCTCATTGCCGTCTGCGTCGAATCCATGATCGCGACGGTTCCGATCGTCGCCGCGATCGCATCCGCGGGAATCGTCATCGGCGTGCTCGGCCTCACCGGCCTTGGCCTGATGCTGTCCGGCCTCGTACTGGAACTGGGCGGCTCGAACCTCTGGCTCGTGCTGCTGCTGACCGCCCTCGTCTCATTCCTGCTCGGCATGGGCCTGCCGACGTCGGCCGCCTATCTCCTGCTCGCCGTGCTCGTTGCGCCCGCACTCGTGAAAATGGGCCTGCCCGAAATCTCAGCGCACATGTTCATCTTCTACTACGGCCTGCTCTCCGCCATCACGCCGCCCGTTGCGCTCGCCGCGTACGCCGCCGCCGGCATTTCCGGCGCCGACAGCAACGCCACCGCCGTTGAAGCGATCCGTCTCGGCTTCGTGAAGGTCGTCGTGCCGTTCCTGTTCGTCTCGATGCCCGGCCTGCTCGCGATCGGCACCCTGCCGACCATCGCCGCCACGGGCATCGTCGCGACGATCGGAATCTCCGGTCTGGCGATTGCGTTCTCCGGCTGGCTCGGCCGCGCGCTGTCCCTCATCGAGCGGCTCGGATTTGGCATCGGCGCGGCGCTCGTGCTCGCCCCGTTCCCGTTCGCATTGGACGTGGCCAATGTCGCTACCCGCGCTGCTGGTGTCGCCGCCCTGACCGTACTCATCGCCTACGTGCGGCGGGCGAGCGCAAACGATTCCAAGCTCGCGCCGTAAGAAGAACTCTGCGCTGCGTGGTGAGGTGTTAAGACCGCTCGTCGCGGCTTGTATCCAGCAGCCGCTTGCATTCCCCAAGCTCGAACAGCGTCGCCTTGAGGAGGCGAACCGCCTCCGGCGACAACTTGCCGGCATCCACCACCGGCCTTGTCTCGGCGTGCCGGACGGCGGTCGCACGAGCCGTTGACGCCTCCTCGTCGTCGAAAGCCGGCCTTACCGGCGGACGAACGATGCTTTCCGCTGTTGGCGCCGGTGCGGGGCGCCGGAACGGAAACGGCGGCATGTCGTCTTCGCCGGATGTCGCGGGGCTTGGCCGCTGCGGCAGCGGCACCTCGACGACGCGAGGTAGTTCGGGCGCAGGCCGCGGCGAACGCAACGAGGGCAGAAGGTCGATCAATCCGCTCGCCCCTTCCGACGAGCGCACTGGAGACGGACGCTGCTCCTTGGCTGGCGCGCTTGGCACGACCGTCGGTACAGCGGCCTCCGCTTCGGCGGCGCGGCCAATCGCCTGCACATGCCGCACGCCCTGCTCGCGCAGGATCTGCTGCACGCCGCGGATTGTATAGCCGTCCCCGTACAGAAGCTGGCGGATGCCGCGCAGAAGCTCAATATCTTCAGGGCGATAGTACCGCCGGCCACCACCCCGCTTGAGCGGCTTGATCTGGGCGAAGCGGGTCTCCCAGAAACGCAACACGTGCTGGGGCAGGTCGAGGTCTTCGGCAACCTCACTGATGGTGCGGAACGCGTCGGGCCCTTTTTCCACCGCCAGTCCCACAGTCGACCTCAGCGCTTTTTCCCGTCGTTGATTCGGCTCTTAAGAATATTCGATGGTTTGAAAACCATCACCCTTCTTGGTTCGATCGGAACCTCTTCGCCGGTTTTCGGGTTGCGCCCGATCCGCCGTCCCTTCTGGCGGACGACGAACGATCCGAACGAAGATAGCTTCACGTTTTCGCCCCGAGCGAGGCAATCGGTGATCTCCCGCAGGACCAGCTCAACCAGCGCGGCCGATTCGGTGCGCGAAAGACCAACTTTTTGATAGACGACTTCGCTCAGGTCCGCACGTGTAATGGTCGTGCCCGCCATATTAGCCCCCGTCTGTGTTGCGGCGGCGCAACGTATCTTTCTGTTTTTCAAAGGCTATTCAGGACCGCCGCCTTGGTCAACCTTGCAAGCACGATCTGGCGTCGACCGCAATGCATTGCGACGGCATTTATCGGCGTTGCGGAACGGCAAGCGCAAAGAGTCGGCTGATTTTCTCGCGGCTGCGTCTTTGCAGCCACACTTTACCATCTCAGGAGCGAGGAGCCCCAAGTGAATCCGCCGCCCATCGCTTCCAGCAACACAAGATTGCCCGGTTTGATTCGTCCGTCGGCTTTCGCTTCCGCGAGCGCCAAGGGAATGGAGGCAGCCGACGTGTTCCCGTGGCGGTCGACGGTCACCACGATCTTCTCGTCGGCAATGCCGAGCTTGTGCGCACTGCTGAGAATGATCCGCTTGTTTGCCTGGTGCGGAACGAACCAGTCGATATCGTCCGCGCCGTAGCCGGTCGCGGCAAAGGCATCCTCGATCACGTCGGTGATCATCCCGACCGCGTGGCGGAACACCTCCCGGCCCTCCATGCGGAGATGGCCGACGGTTCCCGTCGAGGACGGCCCGCCGTCCACATAGAGCTTCGTGCGGTGACGCCCGTCTGAACGCAACTTACTCACGAGCACACCGCGGTCCTCGCGTGTCCCCGGCTGGGACACGGCCTCCAGCACGATTGCGCCCGCGCCGTCGCCGAACAGCACGCAAGTTCCGCGGTCGGTCCAGTCGATGATGCGCGAAAAGGTCTCCGCGCCGATCACCAGCGCGCAGCGGAAGTCGCCGCTGCGCAGGAACTGGTCGGCCGTCGCCAGCGCATAGACGAATCCGGAGCAAACGGCCTGCATGTCGAAGGCCGCCCCCCGCGTGATCCCGAGCCCCGCCTGGATCGTCACGGCTGTCGCCGGAAACGTTTGGTCGGGCGTCGAGGTCGCGAGCACGATGAGGTCGACGGCGTCCGCCGTCATTCCCGCGTCGGCGAGCGCGGCCTTGGCCGCCGCGATCCCGAGGTCCGACGTCATTTCACCGGGCGCCGCGATGCGCCGCTCGCGAATGCCGGTGCGCTGCACGATCCACTCGTCGGTGGTGGCGACCTTCTTCGTCAGGTCCGCGTTGGTCATGATGTGCGCAGGCAAATAGCTTCCCACGCCGCGGACGATGGAACGCACAACGCTCACAATGCTGCCTGACTTGCTGCGATTTTGGGGAGCTTGCCTTCGGAGCGATGGATGCTGGCGGCGATGCTGGAGACGAGTTCGTGCCGCGCCACGTCATAGCCGATATCGATGGCGCTGGCGAAGCCCACGTCGTCCGCGCCGCCGTGGCTTTTCACCACAAGGCCGTTAAGCCCGAGGAAGACGCCGCCGTTCACTTTGCGGGGGTCCATTTTTTCCGAGAGGATTCGGAAGGCGCCGCGCGCGAGGAAATAGCCGAGCCTGGATCGCCAGGTACGATTCATCGCGGAACGCAGGTATCCGCCGATCTGCCGCGCCGTCCCTTCCGCCGCCTTCAGCGCGATGTTGCCGGCGAAGCCCTCGGTGACGACGACGTCGACCGTCCCCTTGCCGAGGTCGTCGCCCTCGACAAAGCCATGATAGGAAAAGTCCGGCGCATCGAGCTCCCGCAGGATGCGCCCGGCTTCCCGCACCTCCTCCACGCCCTTGATTTCTTCCACGCCGATATTGAGGAGGCCGACGGTCGGACGCTCGAGCCCGAACACGATCCGCGCCATCGCCGCGCCCATGACGGCGAGATCGACGAGATGATGGGCGTCGGCGCCGATCGAAGCGCCGAGATCGAGCACGATGCTTTCCGCGCGCAGCGTTGGCCACAACCCGGCGATCGCCGGACGGTCCACCCCGGGCACGGTCTTCAGGCAGATTTTCGCCATCGCCATCAGCGCGCCGGTATTCCCGGCGGACACGGCGACGTCGGCCTCTCCCTCCTTTACCGCTTCGATCGCCAGCCACATGGAGGAGCGCCGCCGGCCGTAGCGCAATGCCTGGCTCGGCTTGTCGTCCATGCGGACCGCGACGTCCGTGTGGACGATCTTGCTGATCCGTTCGAGCTTCGGCCGCGCACTGACGAGCGGCTCGAGCGTCGCTTCGTCGCCGTAGAGGATGAAGTCGATATCGGGGTGGCGCTGCGCCGACAGCTCCGCGCCGCCGACGACCACGGCGGGACCATGATCGCCTCCCATGGCGTCAAGCGCGATTCGGACCGATCGGGTCATGCGGGAAATTGCGGGCGGCTCGGCCCGGCCTCAAGGGTAAAGGGTTGCCGGGCGCAACGCCGGCTCGGATCGACAATAGCGATCCTCGCCCCGGATACAACTGCCCCGCTTCGCCGGATTTTCAATCGTTTTCATCGGCTTGGCCGCCCTTGAGCTTCTCCAGCGCCGCAAACGGCGACGATTTCCTGTCGGATTCTCCAGCCTCCGGCTGAGAAAATACCGCGCCCGGCTTCCGCGGGTATGGGTCGATCGAAAGCGCGAGAAACTCCGCGACCACCGCCGCAAGGTCAAGCGTGCCGTCGACCAGCGCATCGGGCGGGTCTTCCGCCTCAAGGTCGACCAAACCGTCAGTCTCCGGCGCGATGGTATCGGCCGGCGCAAAGCGGATGCTGATTTCCTCGTTGATCGGATTGTCGAACGGCTCGAGCGTCACGACACAGGTCTGCCGCACCGTTGCCTGTAGCGGCCCCGCCACCTCCGCGCCGCCGCGGCCGTCCGGCTGCACGTGCAGATGCGCCGTCAATTGCGGGACCGCCAGCACACCCACATGCCGCGCCAGCGCCGTCCGAATCCTTTCGTCGGGCGCGAGCTCGAAATCCGCGCCGTCTTCCGTCAATTCGGCGACGGCGACTGGAAACGTCCAGCCGAGATCGTCTGTCATTCGTCAATACTCCGGCGCCGGAAACGAAATCTCCCCGCGCGCAATCGCGCTCGCGTCGTCGCCCGCGAGCGCCACCTCGGCCTGCCGCACGTAGCGCGCAAGCTTTTGCGCGTCCGCCGCGGCGCTCTCTCCGCCCGCATAGACATTCCGCAGCAGCGCGGCGACCAAACGCACGTCATCGTCGTCGCGCAACGCGAGGTCGTAGGCTTCCGCGCGCCCGTAGAACGCCTCGCCCATCGCACGCATCCGTTTCGGCACCGCGAGATCGCCGGTGCCCATTTCGCGCAGGCTGTCGTCCATATCCGCGACAAATCGGTCGAACACCGCCTGTCCCATCGCACGCGCCTCTTCGTCGCGGACCAGTCGGCGAAACACGAGATGAACGTGCAGCACGAGGAGATCGAAGCGGCTTTCCAGCGTGTCCGGAACATGTAGGCCTGAATAGAATTCCGGCAACCGGGCCTGCGCCACGATCGCGCCATAGAGCCTGTCGATGGTCGCCTGCCGCTCCCGGCGGCGCCGAAGGACTGCAAACATGGCTTCTTTCTCAAATGCTTACAGGGTATGCGGCGGCGTTGCCTTTCCGCCGGGCGCGGGGTACTTGAGACGCGCCTTCGTGACAAGCCCGGATTGCGAGATGGGTCAATGAGGAACCGAATGCTTCCCGCCCCGGCGTTGCGCGCTCGCGCGCTGCCGCGCATCGCGGCCGTTCTCTCCCTCGCCGTGCTGACCGCGGGCTGCCTCGCCAGCACCTACCAGCGCGGCTATGTCTTCGACCAGGCGTCCCTCGACCAGGTCCCCATCGGCGCCAGCCAGGAGCAGGTGCTCCTGGTGCTCGGTACCCCCTCGACGATCGCGACCGTCAGCGGCGAGGTCTTCTATTACATCTCGCAGAAGACCGAGCGGAAGGCCGCCTTCATGAACCCGCAGGTCGTCGACCAGCGGGTGCTCGCCGTCTATTTCGACCAGGAACGCCGCGTCAACCGCATCGCCGACTACGGCGTTCAGGACGGCAAGATCTTCGACTTCGTCAGCCGCACCACGCCCACGGGCGGCGAGGAGCTCAGCTTCCTTCGCCAGATTTTCAGCAACCTGCTCGGCTGGGGCAAGCGCTAACGCCCGGCGTCATTGCGAGCGAAGCGAAGCAATCCAGCGCATGTTCCGGGGAAGTGGACACCGGTTCGCCGTGAAGAACATGCGCCGCTACGCGCCTCGCAATGACAGCAAAAAGTCACCAACACGTCCCGTGGCCTAAAAAGAAAACGGCCCGCGCAAAATAATGCGCGGGCCGTTTTGCTTTTTCGTGCAGACGATCAGTAGTGCGCGAGGATCGCGAGCAGCAAGAGCGCCACGATGTTCGTGATCTTGATCATCGGGTTCACCGCCGGGCCGGCCGTATCCTTGTAAGGATCGCCGACCGTGTCGCCGGTCACCGCGGCCTTGTGGGCGTCGGAGCCCTTGCCGCCATAGTGCCCATCCTCGATGTACTTCTTCGCGTTGTCCCAGGCGCCACCGCCCGAGGTCATCGAGATGGCGACGAACAGACCCGTGACGATCACGCCGAGCAGCATCGCGCCGACCGCCGAGAACGCAGCCGATTTGCCCGCCGCACCGCCTCCGGCGATGAAGTAGATGATGAAATAGCCGACGATCGGCGACAGCACCGGCAAGAGCGACGGGATGATCATTTCCTTGATCGCCGCCTTGGTCAGCATGTCCACCGCGCGGCCGTAGTCCGGCTTGTCGGTGCCCTTCATGATGCCGGGCTTCTCGCGGAACTGCCGGCGCACTTCCTCGACGATCGACGAAGCCGCACGCCCCACCGCCGTCATGCCCATCGCGCCGAACAGGTACGGCAAGAGGCCCCCGAACAGCAGACCGACCACGACGTACGGATTGTTCAGCGAGAAATCGAGCGTGATGCCCTGGAAGTACGGATGCTGCGCCGAGTTGGCGATGAAGTACTTGAGGTCCTCATTGTACGCCGCGAACAGCACCAGCGCGCCGAGGCCCGCCGAGCCGATGGCGTAGCCCTTGGTGACGGCCTTGGTGGTGTTGCCGACCGCGTCGAGTGCGTCCGTCGACTTGCGCACTTCCTTCGGCAGTCCGGCCATTTCAGCGATACCGCCGGCGTTGTCCGTGACCGGACCGAAGGCGTCGAGCGCGACGATCATACCGGCAAGCGCCAGCATCGTGGTCACCGCGATGGCAATGCCGAACAGCCCCGCCAGCGCATAGGTGATCAGGATGCCCGCGATGATGACGAGCGCCGGGAGAGCGGTCGCCTCCATCGAGATCGCAAGGCCCTGGATGACGTTGGTGCCATGGCCCGTGACCGACGCCTGCGCGATCGACTTCACCGGGCGATAGTCGGTTCCGGTGTAGTACTCCGTGATCCAGATGATGAGCGCCGTGACGACGAGCCCGACGACGCCGCAGATGAACAGCGACGTACCGGTGTAGGCCACCCCCGGAATGGCGTCGAAACCGACCATCAGGTGCGTCACGATCGCGATGCCCGCGAGCGAGAGCACGCCCGTGGCGATGAGGCCCTTGTACAGCGCCCCCATGATCGACTGGCTGGCGCCAAGCTTCACGAAAAAGGTACCGGCAATCGACGTAAGGATACACACCGCGCCGATCGTCAGCGGATAGATCATCATGCTGCCGAGCACCGGCGTGCCCGCGAAGAAGATGGCGGCGAGCACCATGGTCGCAACGACCGTCACCGCGTAGGTCTCGAACAGGTCGGCGGCCATGCCGGCGCAGTCACCAACGTTGTCGCCCACGTTGTCCGCGATCGTGGCGGGATTGCGTGGGTCGTCTTCCGGAATGCCCGCTTCCACCTTGCCGACGAGGTCGCCGCCGACGTCCGCGCCCTTGGTGAAGATGCCACCGCCGAGACGGGCGAAGATCGAGATGAGCGAGGCGCCGAAACCGAGCGCCACCAGCGCATCGACAACGGTGCGGCTGTTGGGAGCAAGCCCGAGACCGCCCGTGAGCACGTAGTAGTAAACCGCGACGCCGAGCAGCGCGAGACCGGCCACGAGGAGGCCCGTGATCGCGCCCGCCTTGAACGCAAGGTCGAGGCCGCCCGACAGCGATTTCGTCGCCGCCTGCGCCGTGCGCACGTTCGCCCGTACCGAGACGTTCATGCCGATGAACCCGGCCACGCCCGAAAGCACCGCACCGATCGCGAAGCCGATGGCGACCAGCCAGCCGAGCAGGAAGCCGACCAGAACGAAGATGACGACACCGACGATGCCGATCGTCGTGTATTGGCGCCGCAGATAGGCCTGCGCGCCCTCGCGCACGGCCGCGGCAATCTCTTGCATGCGGCTGGTTCCCGCATCCGCCGCGAGCACCGACTGCGTTGCCCAGATGCCGTATGCGATGGCGGCAAGGCCACACAGAATGATCAGCCACATTGCAGTCATGGACTTCTACCCCAGCGTTGGTTTCAATTTTTCTGGATGCGGCCCGGCAGGCGGGCGCCCGATCAGGTCGCCCGAACCACGATCCCCGGGTCCAAGGCCGGCGGACATTGCCAAAGTTGTACCGGGGAAGCAATCGCTCCAGGCTGGAATTGCCCCGATTTCCGTTCCATCCCGGCGTCTAGAAGTGGCTGAACGACGCCTGTTTCAAAGCCAGCGGCTGCCCATCCAGACCGAGCACCGTGACGCCCTCGCCCGCCTCGATGCGGCCAATTGCCGTCACATCGATCCCGGATTCGGTCCCGGCAGCCTGCAGCGCCTTCAGGCGATTCTCCGGTACCGTCGCCGCAATCTCGTAGTCGTCGCCCCCGCCGAGCATCGTTTCGACCAGATTGGGTTCTTCGGAGAGCGCTGTCCGCGCCGGCGCCGAGAACGGAATGCGCTTCGCCTCGATGCGCGCAGCCACCCCGGAAGCCGCTGCGAGCTTGCCCACGTCCCCGGCGAGCCCATCGGAGATATCGACCGCGGCCGTTGCGTGTTCGTGCAGAGAACGGGCAAGCGCAACCCGCGGCTGCGGCAGCAGATAACGATCGGCGAGAAGCGCACGCGCGGTCCGGTTCAATCTTGCGAACGCCGGGTTGTTGGGCTCGCGCCTGAGCTTCAGCCCGAGCACCGCGTCGCCGATCGTGCCGGTGATGACAAGCACGTCACCCGGTTGTGCTCCCTTGCGCCGCACCATCCTGCCGGTCGGCACGGCGCCGATCGCCGTGATCGAGATCGTCAGCAGTCCCGGCGTCCCCGTCATGTCGCCGCCGAGCAGCGGGCAGTCGAACGCAGCGCAATCCTCGCCGAGGCCGCGCGCGAAGGCTGCAAGCCAGTCGTCGCCGGTGTTCTCCGGCATGGACAGGGAAAGCAACGCGCCAAGCGGCTTCGCGCCCTTCGCCGCGAGATCGGAGAGATTCACTCGCAGCGCCTTCTTCGCGACGCTGTCGGCCGGGTCATCCGCCAGGAAATGCACGCCCACCACAACCGCATCCACCGTCAGCACGAGGTCGCTGCCTGCTGGGGGCGTGAGGAACGCGGCGTCGTCAACCAGTCCGAGCGCCCCCGGATGCTTCGCGATCGGCCGGAAGAAGCGGTCGATGAGCTGGTCCTCGCCGGATCGCCCGTCCTGACGGGTGCTCATGATGAGTCTCATCTCGTTGGAATTGCGAAAAACATGATAACGTGCCTGAAAGCATAGATAAAACGCCGGGGGAAGCGCTTGGAGCCGTTCGACCTGTATTCGCCGGAAATCGACGCCGACCCGTTCCCGCGCTACGCGGTCCTGCGCGAGCAATACCCCTGCTACTGGTGCGAGAGCGGACAGCTCTGGATTCTCACCCGCTACCACGACATCTCGAACGCGGTGCAGGACTGGGAGACCTTCTCCTCCTCCGAAGGCAACCTGATCGACGAGCTCCCCGGCCGCGCCGGCGCCACGCTCGGCTCCACCGATCCCCCGCGCCACGACCGCCTGCGCGCGCTGAGCCAGGCGGCGTTCCTCAAGCGCAATCTCGAACACATGGTCGAGCCGGCGCTCGAGCTCGCCGACCGCGCCCTCGACCGCATCATCGAGCAAGGCGAGTTCGATTTCGTCACGGATTTCTCGAGCCAGATCACGGTGGGTGTGCTGTTCAAGGCGATGGGGATCACGCAGCGCGACCCCGCCGAAATCCGCCGCCAGGCCGTGCTATCGATTTCGACCGACAAAGGACGCAAAGGCCGCAACGAGGAGCAGATCGCCGCCTTCCGCGCGCTCGGCGAGTTTCTCGCGTCGGAAGTCGAGGCGCGGCGAAAGCATCCCGCTGAAGACCTCATTACCAATCTGGCCGAAGCCGAGATCGACGGCGAGCGGCTGTCCGACCGCGAGGTGGTGCTGACGACGGCGACCTTCGTCATGGCAGGCGTCGAGTCGCTCTCGAGCTTCATGACAATGTTCGCACTGAATCTCCACGACCATCCCGACGCCCGCCGCCGTATCGCGGCCGAGCCCCCTATGATGGCGCCCGCGATCGAGGAATCGCTCCGATTCAACACATCGGCCCAGCGTTTCAAGCGCGTCATCAAGCGCGAGATCAAGTTGCACGGAAAAAGCCTGAAGGTCGGCGACAAGGTCGCCCTCGCCTACGGCGCCGGCAACCGCGACCACCGCAAGTTCCCCGACCCGGACGTCTATGACATCGACCGCCGCCCTGTCGGCCACCTCGGCTTCGGTGGCGGAAAGCACTTCTGTCTCGGCAGCCAGATGGCGCGCATGGTCACGGAGCTTGCCATGCGCCGCTTCCTCGAGCGCGTGCCGGAATTCCACCTGACCACCAACCGGCTGGAATGGATCTCGTCGTCCAACTTCCGCAGCCCCGTCGCGCTGCCCTTCGCGATCAAGTAGAGCTAGCGTCCGTCATTGCGAGGCGGCGAAGCCGCCGAAGCAATCCAGCAATTATGAGCCTACGGAGTCTTTCTCGGCTCAAACTCCCCCGCCCGCAATTTCTTCGCCAACCCGTCGAGCACCGCGTTGACCATGCCGGTCTCGTCGCGATCGAGGAACGCGCCGGCGACGTCCACATATTCGCTGACAACGACCCGCGCGGGCACATCCGGCCGGTGCATCAGCTCATAGGCGCCCGCGCGCAGCACCGCGCGCAACACCGCCTCCACTCGCTTGAGCGGCCAGCCTTTCACGAGCGCGTCGTCGACGAGCGGATCGAGGGTGCGCTGCTCGTTCAGCACGCCCGAGACGATGTCGCGGAAGTAGGCGGCCTCCGCTTCGGGATAGGTCTCGCCCTCGACCTCCCGCCCGATCCAGTGGGTCTCGTATTCCGCGAGCACGTCCGGCAAGGGCGTCGCGGCGATATCCATCTGATAGAGCGCCTGCACGGCGGCGAGCCGTGCTGCTTTGCGCCTGACGAGCTTCGCCATCAGCCGGCCTTCGCGCGCGCGAGCCGCACGAGCGCCAGCGCCGCTGATGCCGCAGCGCCGCCCTTGTCGCCCTGCTTGCGGTCGGCGCGCTTCTTCGCCTGTGCTTCGGTGTCGACCGTGAGGATGCCGTTGCCCACCGGCAGCTTTCGCGTCACCCCGAGCTCCATCAACGCGCGCGCGGACTCGCCCGCCACGATATCGTAGTGGCTCGTCTCCCCGCGAATGACGCATCCCAGCGCGACGACGCCGTCGAACGGCTTTCCCGCCTTCGCCGCCGCGTCGAGCGCAATCGCCGCCGCGACCGGAATCTCCAGCGCGCCCGGCACCTGGATGTGCGCCACTTCCACGCCCGCCGACTGCAGCCGCGCCAGCGCGCCAGCGCGCAGCTCGGCGGCGATCGCCTCATAATAAGGCGCCTCCACCACGAGCATGCGGGCGCCCGGGATCGGCGCCTCTTCGGCAGTTTGCTGCGGACTATAGGCCATGCGGCTCACCGGAATTCGGCCCGGAGGTACAGGGCTTAACCCCTCTCCGCAAGCCGGGCGAGATAGCGCGCGACCAGATCGACTTCGAGGTTCACCGCGGCCCCCACCTGCAGCGATTTCCAGTGGGTGGCCGCGAGCGTATGCGGAATAATGAACACGCCGAACTCGTTGCCGGAAACCTCGTTCACCGTGAGCGAGATGCCGTCGAGCGTGACGGAGCCCTTCGGCGCAATGAATCGCGCGAGCTCCTTCGGCGCACGGAACCGCAGCCGCGCCATCTTGTCGATGTCATCCCGCGCAATAAGCTCCGCGATCCCGTCCACATGCCCGCTGACGAGATGCCCGCCAAGCTCGTCGCCGAGCTTCGCCGCGCGCTCCAGATTGACCTTCTTGCCCTTCGCCCACCTGCCCGCCGTGGTGCGCGCCATCGTCTCGAGGCCGACTTCCGCCTCGATCCAGCTACCCTTTCCGCGCGCGCCCTTGGCGACCGCCGTGAGGCAAACGCCGTCGAACGCGATCGAGGCGCCGAGCGCGATCGACCGCGCGGGATATTTGCTCGCGACCCGCAAGCGGCGCACCTCGCCCTTGTCCTTCACGGCGAGCAACGTGCCCACGTCGCTGACGATGCCGGTGAACACGGGTCAGCTCCGGAAATAGCGGGTGTAGGTGTCGGCGCCGGCCATGCGGCGCTCGATCAACTTCAGCTTGGGCGAGTTCGTCAGTGCCTCGAGCGGCATGGACTCGATCGCGTTGATGGCGTCGGGCCCGAGCTCGCGCGGTGAGCGTACGACCACCGCCTCGTCCACCAAATCGGCGCGCACCAGCATCGCCGAAAGCACCGGACCGCCTTCGACGAGCACGCGCGTAATGCCACGCTCCGCGAGCCGCGAGAGCGCCGCCCGAAGATCGACCCGCCCGTCCATCGCCGCTTTCACGCGCAGCACCTCGACGCCGGCCGCCGTGAGCTTCTTCTCCGCCTCGACAGGCGCATCCGGTCCCGCGAGAACCCAGACCGGCACTTCCCGCGCCGTACGCACGAGCTTGGAGTCCCGCCGGATCAGGAGCTTGCCGTCGAGCACGATGCGGATCGGCGAACGCTCCGCCATGCCCGGCAGACGGCAGGTGAGCAACGGGTCGTCCGCGACCGCGGTGCCGCTGCCGATCAGCACCGCGTCGGATGTCGCGCGCAGCATGTGCGCTTCCGCGCGCGACGCCTCGCAGGAGATTTCCGCGGGGCGGCGGCCCGCAAGCGCCGTCTTGCCGTCCGCCGACACGGCGATCTTCAGAATGATGTGCGGTCGCCCGTCGGTCATGCGCCGGAAATGTCCCGCGTGCGTGATGCGCGCCTCTTCCTCGCCGGCGCCGATCGCGACCTCGATGCCCGCGGCACGGAGGATCGACACCCCCTGCCCCTTCACGTCCGGATTGGGATCCTCGATCGCGATCACCGCCCGCGCGATGCCGGCATTCACGATCGCGTCCGCGCACGGCGGCGTGCGGCCGTGGTGCGCGCAGGGCTCGAGCGTCACATAAGTGGTCGCTCCGCGCGCCGCTTCGCCGGCGATCCGTAGCGCCTCCGTCTCCGCATGCGGACGGCCGCCCACCGCCGTATAGCCCCGCGCGAAGATGACCGGCCGGCCGTTCTCGAAACGGACGACCAGTGCGCCCACAGCGGGATTGGGGAATGTCCGACCGAGATTGCGCCGGCCGATCGAATTGGCCGCCGCCATCAGGCGCCGGTCCCATTCCTCGAGCGTAGCCGGCGCTTCTTCCAGACGCGCTTGCGCGCTCATGCCGGCTTCCGTCCGTCCGGCGTGAGCTCGCCGAGGACCTTCTCGAAGTCCTTGGGCTCGCGGAAATTCCGGTACACCGACGCGAACCGCACATAGGCCACGTCGTCGAGTTGCTTCAATTCTTCCATCACCAGTTCGCCGATCACCGACGACGCGATCTCGCTCTCGCCCATGCTTTCGAGCTTCCGCACGATCGCCGAGATCATCCGCTCGATCCGCTCCGGATCCACCGGCCGCTTGCGCACGGCGATCTCCACCGACCGGAGGAGCTTTTCGCGGTCGAACGGCACCCGCCGCCCGCTCCGCTTCAGCACCGTCAACTCGCGCAATTGCACGCGCTCGAACGTGGTGAAGCGGCCGTTGCACTCCGGGCAAACGCGGCGCCGCCGGATGACCGAGGAATCCTCGGTCGGCCGGGAATCCTTCACCTGGGTATCGAGGCTACCGCAGTAGGGGCAACGCATCGACGCTCCCTCGGTGCCGGATCAATCGTAGATCGGAAAGCGTGCGAGCAGCGCCGACACCTTCTCGCGCACAGCACCTTCCACGAGCGCATCTTCGTCGACGCCCTTCTGCGAGAGAACGTTCAGCACCTCGGCGATGTAGTCGCCGACCTGCTGGAATTCCTTCACGCCGAAGCCGCGCGTCGTGCAGGCCGGCGTGCCGAGCCGGATGCCCGACGTGATCGTCGGCTTTTCCGGGTCGAACGGAATCCCGTTCTTGTTGCAGGTGATGTGCGCGCGGCCCAACGCAACCTCGGAGATTTTCCCCTTCAGCCGCTTCGGCCGCAGGTCGACAAGCATCAAGTGGGTGTCGGTGCCGCCCGCGACGATATGGAAGCCGTGCCCGCGCAGGTTTTCCGCGAGCGCCTTCGCGTTCGCGACGACGTTGTGCGCGTACACCTTGAAATCGGTCTTGAGCGCCTCGCCGAACGCCACCGCCTTGGCCGCGATCACGTGCATCAGCGGCCCGCCCTGCTGGCCCGGGAACACCGCCGAATTGATCTTCTTCGCCAGTTCCTCGTCGTTCGTGAGGATCAACCCGCCGCGCGGGCCGCGCAGCGTCTTGTGCGTGGTCGATGTCACCACATGCGCGTGCTCGAGCGGACTCGGATGCGCGCCGCCGGCCACAAGCCCCGCGAAGTGAGCCATGTCGACCATGAGATAGGCGCCGACGGCGTCGCAGATTTCCCGGAAGCGTTTGAAATCGATCGTGCGCGGATAAGCCGAGCCGCCGGCGACGATCAGCTTCGGCTTGTGCTCATGGGCAAGCCGCTCCAGCTCCTCGTAGTCGATGCGCTGGTCGTCGCGGCGCACGCCGTACGGCACCGCCTTGAACCATTTGCCCGACATATTGAATGACGCGCCATGTGTGAGGTGTCCGCCGGCCGCGAGGTTCATTCCGAGAAACGTGTCGCCCGGATCCATCAGCGCCATGAAAGCGGCGGCGTTCGCCTGCGCGCCGGAATGCGGCTGCACGTTCGCAAAACCGCAATTGAACAGCTTCTTCACCCGGTCGATCGCGAGTTGCTCGGCGACGTCGACCCACTGGCAACCGCCGTAATAGCGCCGGCCCGGATAACCTTCCGCGTACTTGTTGGTGAGCACGGAGCCCTGCGCCTCAAGCACGGCACGGCTCACGATGTTCTCGGACGCGATCAGCTCGATCTCGTTCTTCTGACGGCCGAGTTCGCCTTGGATCGCGAGGAAGAGCTCGGGATCGCGCTCTTCCAGGCTCGACGAAAAGAAACTGTCAACGACACGGCGATCCTGCGTGACATCGGTCACGGGCATGCCCGGCCTCCAGGGAATTTTGACGCTTCGGAAGGGCCGCCCGTGGCCCTGCCGGGCGGTTACCCGTCCGCCGGATAGCACATGGCTACCCCAAAATGAAGCGTGTCGGAGACCTAGCCGCCCCTATCGCTGGAGAGCCGCCGCCTGAGCTTGTTCACGGCGAGTTCTTCCAGCGCGCGCTGCGATGCCGAGGCAGGGCCGAATACGATCACTTCGGTGCCGGTAGCGACATCGACGGCCGCCACCCGCACGACCGAGCCGACGGGCCGCATTTCGATGATGACTTCGCCCGTGTCCGGGCCTCTCCCGACCATGTCGCCTCGCCGCGACTCGGTGTCGCGATATCATGGAGGCACACCACCCCCACGCGCAATCGAAGATCTCGAACGCTCGCTATCGCGCAGCTGGACAGGGGTCCAGCAGGAGCGCGCAACAGCCTGAAAGGTTTATGAAAGCCGGTTTCGCGGTCTGCAATCACCGCACAAAATATGTGCTTTCCGAAGCGGTAGCGCCTGCCTTTGATGGTGCGGAATGATTCTTTTCCCGGAAATTGCCTGACCATGCGTTTCTCGTCGCATGTCCCTGCGGCTGCGATCCTCGTCCCCGTCGTCCTCGCCTGTATTGGTACCGGCTTCGCCACGTATCTCTCCGGCGAGCTTGCCATTGGGCTCGCGGTCGGCCTCGCCGCCGCCGTGATCGCTGCCTGGCTTGCCGAGCGCCGTCTCAACGCCTTTGTGGAGACGATCGGACGGATTTCCGCCGGCGACCGTTTCGCCGAGTTGCCCGAGGAAGCCCAGGGCGGCGTCTTGCAGCGGTTGGCGCAGGCCGCCGAGACCGTCCGCGAATACATCCTCGGCACCGACGCGCTGGCCGCTGACCAGCGCGGCCGCGAGCAGGAGGCGCGCCTCCATCACGCCGCCCGCGCCTTCTTCACGCGCCGCTTCCGCCGGACGACGGAGGAATTGCTCAACACATTTGCCGCGGCCGCCGAAGAGATCCGCGTGACCGCCGCCGAGTTGCAGGCACGCAACCAACGCATGCACGCGCAGATCGCGCATGCATCGGAAACGGCGCAGACCGCCGCCCGCAACATCGAGGCCGTCGCCGAGGCCGCCAACGAGCTGCTGCGACTTGTCGGACACTCGGTTGCGCAGGTGTCTTCGGCGCGCGAAGGCAACACGAAGGCCGCCGACGATCTCGCCCGCACCGACCAGACCGTCCGCAGCCTTGCCGCCGCGGCGAGCCGCATCGACGAGGTCGTGAAATTCATTCAGGCGATCGCCGACAACACATCGCTCCTCGCCCTGAATGCCCACATCGAGGCGGCCCGCGCCGGCGATGCCGGGCGCGGCTTTGCGGTCGTGGCGAGCGAGGTCAAGACGCTTTCCGGCCAGACCGCGCGCGCGACCGGCGATATCAGCACCCACGTCGCGGAAATTCAGACCGCGGTCCACGACACTGTCGATGCGATCAACGTGGTGGCGGCGAGCGTCGGCACCATGAACGGCACCAACGAACAGCTCGCTGCGACCCTCGAGCGCCAGACCACGGAGCTCCGCCGCATCAGCACGCGGGCGGGCGAGGTGGCCGAAGGCGTACGCTCGGCGCTGCCGGAAATCCAGTCGACGGCCGCCCAGGTCGAGGAAGCAAGCCGGTCCGTGCTCACGACCAACGAGCACCTGCGCGAACGGACGCAATGGCTGCTCGACACCATCGAGCGATACTTCGCCGACCTCGACGATGGCGCGATCCGCGTCGGCATCCTGCACTCGCTCTCCGGCACCATGACCGCGAGCGAGCGGCCGTTGCAGATGCTGCTGGTCGCCCTGATCGAGCAACTGAACGCGAAGGGGGGACTGCTCGGCCGGCCGGTCGAGGCCGTCATTCTCAATCCGCGCTCTGACTGGACGACCTACGCCGAGCACGCCGAGACCATGCTGACCCAGCATAAGGTCGCGGCGATCTTCGGCTGCTGGTCGTCGGCCTCGCGCAAGCAGGTTTTGCCGGTGGTCGAGCGCGCGAACGGCCTTCTCTTTTACCCGAGCCAGTATGAGGGCCAGGAGCAGTCGCCCAACATCTTCTATACGGGCGGCACGCCGCGCCAGCAGGCCCTGCCGGCCGCCGACTTTCTCCGCGCCCGCGGCCGCCGTCGCTTCTTCCTGATCGGCAGCGACTACGTCTATCCGCGCACCTCGAACGCCATCCTGCGCGCCTACTTGCAGAGCCACGGCATTCGCGATCGCGCCGTCGTCGAGCGTTACATCCCCGTCGGTCAGACCGACTGGCATGCGATCGCCGCCGAGATCCGCCGCTTCGGCGCGAGCGGCGATGCCGCCGTGATCTCCACCGTCACCGGCGACGCCAATGTGCCGTTCTTCCGCGAGCTCGCGCGCGCGGGCGTGACCGCCGACAGCATTCCGGTCATGTCATTATCAATCGGCGAGGCCGAGCTTCCTGCTCTCCCCCGCGCCGCCACGGCTGGCCATTTCGTCGCCTGGAACTACCTGCACACGCTGCAAAACCCCGACAACGATCGCTTCATCGCCGAATGGCGCGACGTGAGCGGCGACGCGAAGGCCATGACCAACGATCCGATGGAAGCGACGTGGATCGGCTTTCAGCTATGGACGGCCGCTGTCAGAGCAGCCGGCACCACCGACCCCGACGCCGTCCGCCGCGCCCTCGCCGGCCTCACCGTCGAGGCCCCGAGCGGATTCACCGTGATGATGGACCCTGACAACCATCATCTGCACAAGCCGGCCGTGATCGGCCGCATCGAAGCCGACGGCCGCATTCTGCCGGTCTGGGTCGGCGACCGCCTGCAGCCGCCCGAGCCGTGGAGTCTCTGGATCTCCGACGAGCGCCGGGCCGGCGCGTCTGTGGCAGGAGCCGGCGCCGTGCCGCCGAGTCAGATTCCGACAGGTGGCCTCACCGTCATAACGCAAGACTAACCTCTTGCATCGCCGCGACAGTTGCTTCCATTGCAACTGTCCCGGCAAACTGCCATTCCCGGACGATGACCGAAAGGCCCGCATGATCGAGGCAACGTACATTCTCATTCTGATTGGCGCTGGCCTTGTGACGATTGCCGCGCTGACCAGTGTGATTGCGTATCGCCTCGGCGCCCCGTTGCTGCTGGTTTTTCTCCTGCTCGGACTGCTCGTGGGAGAAGACGGGCTGGGGCTTCGCTTCGATGACGCCCAACTCGCCTATCAGGTGGGAAGCTTGGCCCTGGCCATCATCCTGTTCGATAGCGGATTCGGCACCCGTTATGCGGCGTTCCGAATGGCCGCCGCTCCGGCAATCGTATTGGCGACGCTCGGAGTCGCGCTGACAGCCGCACTGACCGGCGTCGCGGCGCATTACATCTTCGGCATGCCCTGGCTGGAAGGGATGCTCCTCGGCTCCATCGTTGGTTCGACCGACGCGGCCGCCGTCTTCTTCCTCCTGCGCGTCGGCGGGATCACCATCCGCGAGCGCATCCGGTCGACGCTGGAAGTCGAATCGAGCTCCAACGATCCGATGGCGATCTTCCTCACGCTCTCGCTCGTCACCTTGATCGTGGACGGCGCCAGCTCGGAAGCCCTGTCAGTAGAATTGCTGAGGGGCTTTGTTCAGCAGATGGGCCTCGGCGTCGCGCTCGGGCTGCTCGGCGGCATCCTGATCGTGCGGATCGTGAATGCAATCGATGTCGAGGCAGGCCTCTATCCCATCATCGTTCTTGCCGCTTCCTTGCTGGTGTTCGCGTCTGTCAGCTTGGTTGGAGGAAGCGGCTTTCTCGCCACGTATGTCGCCGGCCTCTACGCCGGCAATCAGCGCACCAAGTATGTCGTCTCCTTGCGCCGCTTTCAGGACGGCCTCACCTGGCTTGCGCAGATCGTCATGTTCCTGGTGCTCGGCTTGCTGGCGACGCCCTCCGAGTTTCCGTCGATTGCGGTGCCGGCGATCGCGCTTGCGCTGTTCCTCACCTTTGTGGGCCGGCCGGTAGCCGTCTGGCTATGCCTGCTCCCCTTCCGGTATCAGCCGAACGAGACGGCGTTCATTTCCTGGGTCGGCCTTCGCGGGGCCGTGTCGATCTTGCTCGCCATCCTGCCGATTGTCGGCGGGCTTGCGAGCGGTCAAACCCTGTTCAACGTCGCATTCATCATCGTGCTGACTTCACTGCTCGTCCAGGGCTGGACCATTCGCCCGACCGCCAAGTGGTTCGGCTTGATCGTCCCGCCGATCGTCGGCCCGATCGAGAAACTCGAACTCGAGCTGCCCGGCACCGCCCACCATGAGCTCATTGCCTACCGCGTGGTGCCGGACAGCCCCGTTGCGCGCGGCGCGCGGATTCCCCGTTGGGCCCGTCCGTCGCTCGTCATCCGCGAAGGGCGTTCGATGCGCTATCAGTATGCCGGACGCCTGCAGGCCGGCGATCAGGTCTATTTGTTCGTGGCCCCAAACTATATCCGGCTGCTCGATCGGCTGTTCGCCAGCCCCGCCGAGGTCGATACGGACGACAAGGATTTCTTCGGCGAATTCGTGGTCGATCCGCAAAAGCCCGTGAAGAACGTCATGGACAGCTATGGCGTCGCGGTATCCGACCGTGAAGCGGATAAGACGGTGGCCGAGTTCATCAAGCGCAGGCTGGGAGGATCGGCGGAACTGGGTGACCGCGTTTCCTGCGGAGATTTCGAACTCGTCGTAAGGGACGTCGCGGAGAACGGCGAGATCAAGAGCGTCGGGATCGCCACGGACCCTGGCGCCTCCCGGTCCGCGAGAATCCCGCTGTTTCTCAATGCAAGGCAGATCCTCGACCAAATAAAGAAATGGTTGAAGTCGCCTGGAACTGGAAAGTGACGCTCCTGCACCGTTGAACGATTGCGGAAGGAAATATCGTGCGCCGAATTCTCGCTGCAACCGACTTCTCCGCTCGCGCGGACCGCGCCCTGCGTCGCGCCGGAATGCTGGCGCGCCGGTTCTCGGCCGACCTCACGCTGCTGCACGTCGTCGACGACGACCAGCCGCCCGCCCAGGTTGATCGCGCGAGGATCGGGGCCGAGACGACTCTGAAGGAAAAGGTCCAGACGGTATCGGAACTGCAAGACTTGGATTGCCGGCTTCTGATCGTCACCGCCGACCCCTTCGACGGCATCTTGCAAGCGGCGAAGTCGACGGCCGCCGAGCTCATCGTCATGGGCTCGCATCGCAAGCAATTATTGCAGGATGTGTTCCTCGGCACGACGATCGAGCGGGTCATCCGTGCCGGTCCCCGCCCCGTGCTGATGGTCAATCGGGAACCGGCGCAGCCCTACAGGCGCGCGCTCGCGGCGGTCGATCTATCGGATTCGTCGATGCACGCCGTCAGAACCAGCGTCGAACTGAGCCTGCTGGAGGACGTCGATCTCACCGTGGTGCGCGCGTTCACCGCTCCGGAAAAATCCTCAATGTACCTGGGCGGAGCCGCGCACGAGGACATCGAAAGACACATCCTCGACGAGCAAATGAAACTCCGCACCGAGCTACGATCCTTCGTTGAAAGCATCGGCATGCAACAGAACGGATTGTCCTTTCGCGTCGGCGAGGGCGATCCCTATGAAGTCATCGAGGCCGTCGCACAGGACATGGATACGGATCTTGTGATCATCGGCACGCACGGACGCACGGGCATTGCGAAAGTCCTGCTGGGAAGCGTTGCCAGCCAGGTCTTGAGCAGGCTGGACACCGACATTCTTGCGGTTCCCACGCCGCGCGGCTGATGCGCCGACGATCTAGGCAGCCATTTCATTTCCGCGCGCCGAAAAGTGCGGAACCGCAACGCCTCAAATTGCGTTCAATCTTTGCCGGTTCCTCTCTTTCACGGAATTGCGTCAAGGTGATCGGAACCGGGACAGGGAGCAAACATCGAAGAGCTTGGAGGGCGATCAGCCATGACAATCAAGCGAATTCTGGTTCCGCTTCCCGACTCAATCAGCCACGACCGCGAAATCGAAGTCGCCATGTCGACCGCGAAGACATTGGGCGCCCACGTGGAGGCGCTCTTTATCAAGGAGCCGCTGCCGCCGCGCGGCAACCGCATGGAAGTGGGAAGCCGGGCCACAATGGTCGGAGCGGACCTCATGCGTGCCCAGCAGGAAGCCACCGAGCGGCGCGAACAGCGCGCGCAAGACGCACGCGACCAGTTCATCGAGGCCTGCAGGGTAAACGGCATACGCTTTCTTCAGGAAGCAGCGACGGCCGAAAGCCCGCCGACGGCGTCCTGGGCCGAAACCGAAGGAGCCCCCGGCCCGATCGTCGCGTCCCGAGCGCCCGCCTTCGACCTCGTGATCGCCTCGAGCGCATCGGTCGCCGAGCCGCTGAAGGAAATTGCCGAGAGCGCGCTCCTGCAGACCGGCCGGCCGGTGCTATTGGCGCCGGCACGCATGCGGCAGGACCTCTCCGGCAAGATCATGATTGCCTGGGATGAGAGTCCCGAATGCTGGCACGCCGTTTCAGCGGCTCTCCCGTTCATGGAGCGCGCCAAGACGGTCGAGGTGCTGAGCATCGACAAGGACAGCGGCAATCACCACCGCAGTTCACAGGAGCATGTGCTCGCCTACTTGCGATGTCATGGGATCAACGCCTCCGCCAGGATCGCTTCGCCGAAGACGCGGACGATCGGCGAAGGCATCCTCGCGGCCGCGGGCGAAGAAGAGGCCGGCCTCGTCGTGATGGGCGCCTACTCGCACAGCCGCCTGCGCGAGATGCTGCTCGGCGGCCCGACACGGCATGTGCTGAACAGCGCCGCGGCAACGCCGGTCCTGATGGCGCATTAGCAACCTGCGGGGCCGAACCCGCAGAGCATGGGAGTGCGCCCGCGCCTCGACTCGGATCGGGGGCGGTGGATCAGCCCTCGCCCTCTTGCACGAGGTGGATGATGCCCGCCACCTTGTCGACAGGCACCGCGAAGGCGAGCCCGTTCCCGGGGGCCGTCAATTCGGCGGCCCGCACGATCTCCGCAAGCATCACATCCTTCAAGTCGGAAGGAATGAGCGTGAGAACGATTTCTTTCTCCGGCTCGATCTGAATGCCGAAGACCCTCTGCTGCTCGTTGCGGCCAATTCCGCGTCCGAACAGGACGGTGCCGCCATGCGCGCCGGCATTCATGGTCGCTTCCAGCACCGTGTCGCCCCATCCCTTCCTCACGATGCTCACAATCAGACACGGGTTCAGCATCTCCGTTACTCCTTATCGCGAGTTCCCGAACGGACGAGAATTCCTAGCACCATGACGGAAATGATCGGAGCAAGAGCGATCAGCGCCACCAGGCCGAAACCTTGCACGATGAGCTCCCCGCTCTCCATCGAAGCCGCGGCCCCCAATGCGAGCGCGAGCAGAAAGCTGTTCGCGAGGGGCCCCGTGGCGACGCCGCCGGCATCCACGCCGATCGCCACGAATTCCTTGCTGCTGAACCACATCAGGACGATGGCGAGCCCATAGCCGGGTACGAGCAGGTAGAGGAGCGGAATCGCGTAGCTGATTCTAAGGAGCCCCAGGCCGACCCAGACCGCAACTCCGATACAGATCGCGTAGAGCACCACCGACCCGCGAATGGAGCCGTTCGACGCCTCTTCCACCTGATCGGCCAGAACGCGCACCGCGGGCTCTCCCCACGTCGTGACGAATCCAAGCAGCACCCCGATGAGCACGAAGAGCCACACCTGATCCAGCGCGCCGAGCGCGGCTCCGATTGCCCGCCCGAACGGTAGAAATCCAACGCCGATCCCTAGCAGGAAGAGGAAAAGCCCGATCGCCGCGATCGCGGTGCCCGTCAGGATCTCGGCGATCTGCTTCCGGGGAAGCCTGAGCAGAAAAAACTGAAAGGCCAGGAACAGCACGACGAGCGGGACGACCGCAAGGATCACGCTCCATGCGGTGGTGGCGATCTCGTCGATCAGTGCCTCGCTCACGATGGCAGCATCCCCATGATGAGAATGGCGATGATCGCTCCGACCGATGCGAAACCCAGCAGTCCAAACCCGTCGGACACCGCCGATCGGCCGGCGAGAACGGAGCTCAACCCGATCGCCAGGGCGATCATCACCGGCGCGGAGAGCACGCCCGTGGTCACGCTGCCCGCATCGAAAGCCAGCGGCACGAACTCCGTCGGCGCAAACAGGGAAAGCACGAGAACGATCAGGTATGCCGCCGCCAGCATATAGCGCATCGACCAGCCCCCGATGATGCGGACCATCGCGATCGCCGCCAAAATCGCAAGGCCAATCCCGATCACGTAGATGATCGCCTGCCGGGAAATGCCGCCCGGCGAAGCCGCCTCCACCTGCCCCGCCAGAACCAGCACATCCGGCTCGGCAACGGTTGTTGCAAAGCCGAGCGCGAACGCCACGGCAATGATCAACGTCAGTGAATTCTTTTTCGGCAGTTCAGCGCCGACGAATTTCCCCATCGGCAGAATGCCGAAGTCGATCCCCATGAAGAGCAGCACCATGCCGACGACGGCAAGCATTGAGCCCGCGAGAAACTGAAGAAAGAGCGCAAGAGGCGCCTGGACGAGGGTAAACTGAAGTACGCACGCGACGAGGACGAGCGGCGTAACCGCCTTGAGCACCTCCACCAGTTTTTCGCGCAACAGGAAAAACATGTTCATCATGCTATGACGCGCGGTGCGAGCCGCGTCAATGAACGCCCGCGGAGAGCCGGCCGCGCCGTCAGCGGCCCGACTGGACAGCGGCTCACCGGGCGGATTGAATGAACCAAAGTGAGGAGGTCACGTGCGCCGGATTCTTGCTGCGACCGATTTCTCGGAGCGTTCGGCACGGGCGCTGCGCCGTGCCGGAATGCTCGCCGGGCAGTTCTCGGCGGAGCTGACCCTGCTGCACGTGGTCGATGACGACCAGCCGGAGGCGCAGATCGGGCGAGAGAAGACGGCCTCGGAAGCGACCTTGAAGGAGCAGATTCAAACGCTCCCCGAATTGCGCGGAGTCGATTGCCGCACCCTCGTCGTCGCCGCCCCGCCCTTCGACGGCATCCTGCGCACGGCGGAGTCGACGGCCGCCGACCTCGTTGTCATGGGCTCCCATCGCAAGCAATTGTTGCGCGATGTCTTCATCGGAACGACGATCGAGCGGGCAATTCGTACCGGCTCCTTCCCGGTCTTGATGGTGAACCGGGAGCCGACGGATCGATACCGGCGTGTGCTCGCCGCCGTCGATCTGTCGGAAGCATCAGCCCACGCGCTCAGGATCGGCAGCAAGTTGGGACTGCTCGACGACATCGATCTCACCGTGGCGCACGCCTTCGTTCCCCTTGCCAAGGGCGCGATGTACGTGGGCGGCGCCCCGCGGTCCGAGATGGAAAAATATGTGCGGGACGAACAATCGAAGCTGCGCACGGAAGTCCGGTCGTTTCTGACAGCCGCCGGCGTGAAGGCCGAAGCGCCGTCCTGCCGCGCGGCAGAAGGCGATCCCTACGAGGTGATCGCGGCGATGGCACAGGAAACCGAATCCGAGCTTGTCGTCATCGGCACCCACGGCCGCACCGGCATGACCAAGATGCTGCTTGGAAGCGTGGCAGAGCAGGTAATGCGCAGGCTCGATATCGATGTATTGGCCGTACCGCTGCCGCGCGGCTGATCGTCTAATCGAAAATGACGTTCACTCAGATCGGCGTCGACGCCACCGGCCGGATGCCCAGCCCGTCCTGACCATAGACGTCGTCGCGGAATTGCACGACGCCGTCGGGATTGGCCCAGGCGGTGATATAGACCCAATAGACCGGCACGGGCCGCGCGAGCTTTGCGTCGACCCGCTCGCCGCTCTTGATCAGCGCATCGACCTGGTGGCGCGTCATGTTCGGCGTGTCCTTGAGCAGCCACACCACGAAGTCGCGGATGTTCTGCACGCGCACGCATCCCGACGAGTGGAAACGCTGGTCCTCGCCGAACAGGTTCTTCGACGGCGTGTCATGCATGTACACCGCTTCGGAATTCGGCATGTTCACGCGGATCGTGCCCATCGAATTGAGCTCGCCCGGATCCTGCCGGAACATGTAATCGACCGCCTCGTCCGATTGCCAGTTGACCTGCTCCGGCTGCAATTCCCTGCCGCGCTTGTCGTAGATGCGGATCTTGTTGTTGGTCAGGTAGTCGGGCTCTTCCTGCATCTTCGGGATCAGGTCCTTCCGGATGATGCTGACCGGCACCGTCCAGAACGGATGGAAGTTCACTTCGACGATCCTTGCCTGCAATACCGGCGACGGCCGGTCGGGCTTGCCGACGATCGCCGTATGCCGCGACACCGCGTTGCCTTTTTCGACGGTCTCCAGATGCGCGGCCGGAATATTCACGACCACATAACGGTCACCGAGATTGCCGGACATCGCGCGCACCCGCACGATGTTGGTCTCCAGCTGCCGCAGCCGCACATCGACCGGCACGTTCATGGCCGTAACGGTCGACTCCCGCAGCACGCCGTCCGGGGTGATCCCGTTGCGCGCCTGAAAGCGCCTGACCGCCGCCTCAACGTAAGAGTCGAAGATTTCCGAAACGCCCGCCGCCTGGTCGAGATCACCGGTCGCGATCAGCCGCTGCCGCAAGGCAGCGACGTTGCGGTGCTGGACACCGACCCGCAGCCGTTCCGAGGCAGGCACCGCCGGCCAGCCTCCGCGCTGCTGAAGGCGCGCGTATTCCTGGATCGCCCGCTCGAGCGACTGCACGGTGCTTTCCGTCAGCGTGGCGAACTTGTTGCTCGGCATCGCGATGGTGCGGGAAGCCGAATCGAAGCCGTGGCCCCACTCACCCGCCGAGCCAAGGAGCGAAAGCTCCGACAATTCCTGCGCGAGAGCGGTGCCCGGCAGCGTCACGGCCGCGCCTGCAGCCAGTTGCTGCATCAATCGGCGCCGCGAGATTCCAGATCTGCCGGATGGTGCCGCCAATGCCCGTCCCCAAGCCCCGCATGGGCCCAATCAGCCCATAGCATCATGCTTGCTTAACGAACAACACGGCGAGACTGTGACGGGTCCCTAGGAGCCGGCCCTCGCCATTTCCTCCACCGCCAGGGCACTGCCGTTGCGGAAAGTCCGGAACAAGTTGTCGAGGCACCCCGACCCGACGTTCACCAGATCGAAGCCATGGTCGAAACGCAACCAATTCATGAACAAGCCCGTCACCAAAGCCTCGAAAGTCATCGCCGCGATCTGGGGCGTCCAGGCCGGGCTCAACGTCCCGTTTTCGCTGGCCATCGTGAAAATCCGCACAACATTCGCGCGCATCTGCGCATTGGCGTCCTTCTGCCGGTTCAACGCCCGGACCATGGTACCGACATATTCGCAGCGAAACAGGAGAATCGTGAAAACCCGCTGGCGCCGCTCATCGGCTGCCAACGTCTTCAGGCAATCGATCGCAATCCGGTGAAGCAGGCCCAAAGGGTCGGCGTGCCCCGATGCGGCAGCCTGTTCGACCATGTCTTCCTGCGGAAGACGGATCCGCTCATGCATTGCATGAAATAGCTGCACCTTGTCGGCGAAGTGCCAGTAGATCGCGCCGCGGGTGACGCCGGCGGCTTCGGCAATCTGCTCCAGCGACGTCTGCATGACGCCGTGGGCCAGGAATAGGCGCTCCGCGGCATCCAGGATTCGTTCCCGCGTTTCCTCTGCTTCCGCTTTCGTCTTTCTCGCCATCGCTGCCCTTGTTTACATTCATGGATGTATGTATATATGCTGCGCTGCAAAATCAACCAGCATACCGTCGGGAAGCCTCATGCCGCTGAGAAAAAAGCGATTTTTCCACCTTGCGGGTACGCTGACTGCCCTCTCCGTGCTGGCCGGCTGTGACGGCGAAGCCGTCCAGCCGGCATCGCCGCCTCCTCCTTCGGTTTCTGTCGCTGAGATCACGGAGGCAGCGATTCCCCTTCGCTTCCAGTACGCAGGGCGTGTGGCCGCTTTTCGCGAAGTGGAAATCCGCGCCCGCGTTGCCGGCATCCTGCAGGAAAAGTCCTTCGTCGAAGGGACGACCGTCAAGGCGGGCGACGTGCTCTTTCGCATCGATCCGGCGCCCTACGAAGCCGAGGTCGCCCGCGCGAAGGCCCAGCTCATGGAAGCCGAAGCCCAACTGAACCGCACCCGGCAAGATGCCGATCGGGCGACGACCCTCTTCCAGCGTCAATACGGTACGGAAAAAGCGCGCGACGACGCGGTGGCGGCTTACGAGCTCGCGAAGGCGGCGCTGGAGGGAGCCAAGGCGCAGCTGAAAACGGCGGAGATCAACCTCAGTTACACCACCGTTACAGCACCGATCTCAGGCGTGACCACGCTCAAGGTTCTGCCAGAAGGCAGCCTCGTCGGCACGGGCGCCGACAACAGCCTGCTGACGCGGATCAGCCAACTCGATCCCGTTTACGTGAATTTCTCCTTCACGGACGCCGAAATGACGGAAATTCGCCGTCTGACCGGCACCGGTGGAAGCGAGCAGCCCACCAACGGCAAGCTGGTGGCAAGGATCAGTTTCGGCGACGGCGAGACCTACGATCGCGAAGGCTATGTCGATTTCACGGACAACAGTGTGGACCTGCAGACCGGTACGATCCGCGCGCGCGCCGTCGTGCCAAACCCGGAAAACAGACTGCGTCCCGGCCAGTTCGTCCGCATTTCGATCGAAGGCATTACGCGCAACGACACGGTCGTGATCCCGCAGACCGCGCTGATGCAGGGTCCGCAAGGGCAGTTCGTTTATACGGTCGATGCGGAGAGCAAGGCGGCAATCCGCCCCGTCGTGACCGGCCGCGAAGTCGACAACGGCTGGATCGTCGAGAAGGGCCTGAAAGCTGGCGACCGCGTCGTCGTCGAGGGCGTGATCAAGGTCAAACCGGGCGCGCCCGTAGCCTCCACGAATGCGAGCGCGGCCGAGCCCCCGATGAAAGCGGCCCTGCAATGAAAATCAATCCGTTCATCGACCGGCCGGTCTTTGCCGCCGTTATCTCCATCGTGTTCGTGCTGGCCGGTCTCGTGGCCATGCGACTGCTTCCGATCGAGCAGTATCCACAGATCGTGCCGCCGCAAGTCGTCGTTCAGGCCACCTATCCGGGAGCCAGCGCCGAAACGGTGGCGCAAACCGTAGCCGCTCCCCTCGAACAGCAGATCAACGGCGTCGAGGGCATGCTCTACATGCTCTCCACGAACTCAAGCGCGGGCACGATGCAGCTCGTGATCACGTTCGAGATCGGCACCGATCCCGATCAGGCCACGATCAACGTCAACAACCGGGTACAGCGCGCACTTCCGACCTTGCCTTCGGAAGTGACCCGGCAAGGTCTCGTCGTCAACAAGCAATCGAGCTCGATTCTCGCGCTCGCCACCATGTCGGCCACGGACGAGCGCTACGATTCGATCTACGTCAGCAACTACGCCCTGCTGAATGTGATCGATGAGTTGAAGCGCATTCCCGGCGTCGGCGACGCCTTGCTGTTCGGCGCCAAGAACTACTCGATGCGCTTGTGGCTTCGTCCCGACAAGCTCGCACAGTACGACCTGACGCCAAGCGACGTTGCCGCGGCAGTCCGCGAACAGAATGCGCAGCTCGCCGCGGGCCGCTTCGGCGAGGAGCCGTCACAGAACAATCTGGCCTTCACTTATTCGGTCAATACCGAAGGAAGGCTGCCCGACGCAAAGGCGTTCGAAGACATCATCCTCCGTTCCGATTCGAACGCGGCTACGCTCCGGCTGAAGGATGTCGCGCGTGTGGAGCTCGGTGCGCAGAACTATTCCTTCTCCGCCACGCACAACGGACGGCCGACCGTTCCGATCGGAATTTTCCTGCAACCCGGCGCCAACGCGCTTGGCACGCTCGATGCGGTCAAGGCCCGCATGGCGGAGCTGTCGCAGAATTTCCCCGACGGGATCAGCTACGCGATTCCATTTGATACCACGCGCTTTGTCGAGGTCTCCATCGACGAGGTGGTCAAGACCTTCATCGAGGCGATGATCCTCGTCATCGTCGTGGTCTTCGTCTTTCTCCAGAATTGGCGGGCAACGCTCATCCCCATCCTTGCCGTTCCGGTGTCGATCATCGGCACCTTCGCCGGCATGTATGCGCTCGGCTTCTCCATCAATCTGCTGACCCTGTTCGGTCTGGTGCTCGCCATCGGTATTGTCGTCGATGACGCGATCGTCGTGCTCGAAAACGTCGAGCGCATCATGACGAAGGAGAAACTGCCGCCCCGGCAAGCGGCCATCAAGGCAATGCAGGAGGTGACGGGCCCCGTCATCGCGATCGTGCTCGTGCTGTGCGCCGTGTTTATTCCGGTCGCCTTCATGGGCGGCCTCGCCGGCGAGATGTATCGCCAGTTCGCGGTCACGATCGCCGTGTCGGTGACGATCTCCGGGATCGTCGCGTTGACGCTGAGCCCCGCCCTTTGCGCGCTGATCCTCAAGCCCGGACACCAGGAGCCGGCGGCGCCATTCCGCTGGTTCAATCGCGTCTTCGATCGGATGACGTCAGGTTACACCGCGGGCGTTCGCTTCCTGCTCCGCCGTGCCTTGCTGGGGCTCGGGCTGTTCGCGGCGCTGATCGCCGTCACGGCCTTCATGTTCTTCCGCATTCCGGGCGCGCTCGTTCCCGACGAGGATCAAGGCGCGGTGTTTACCGTGGCGCTGCTGCCGCCCGCGGCGTCGCTCACGCGCGCCCAGCGGGTCATGGAGACCGTCAACCGGAGCGTCCTGGACCGACCGGAGGTCAAGGACGTGGTCAGCTTCTCCGGCTATGACCTGCTCGCCGGTGCGCAGAAGCCGAGCGCCGGCGTGTCCTTCGTGCAGCTCAAGGATTGGAGCGAGCGACCCGCGGCATCGCAGAGCGCCGCCGCGCTCGCGCAAGCCTTCCTGGGCCTGAACGGCCCGGTCAAGGACGCAATGGTGCTCGCCTTCACGCCGCCGCCGATCATGGGCATGAGCACGACCGGAGGGTTCGAGGCCTATGTACAGGACCGCAGCGGGGCCGGGTCGCAGGCGCTGATCGCGGCGACACAACAAATCGTTGACGCCGCTTCCAAACGGCCCGAGCTAAGCGGCGTGCAAACGACGTTCGCCAGCAACGTGCCGCAATATCAAATCCATCTGGACCGCGAGAAAGCCAAGGCGCTCGGCGTGCCGCTCGCGTCGATCTTCGAGACGATGCAAAGCACGTTTGGCAGTCTCTACGTCAATGACTTCACGCTGTACGGCCGGAACTACCAGGTCACGCTGCAATCGGAAGCGAGCTTCCGGGAGCGTCCCGAGGACCTGAAACAGGTCTTTGTCCGATCCAGCAGCGGCAGCATGATCCCGATCGACACGTTGCTGCGTATGGAGCGCATCATCGGTCCGGATCAGATTCAGCGTTTCAACGCTTTCACCGCCGCCAAGATCATGGGCAACCCTGCGCCAGGCTATTCGTCCGGCCAGGCGCTCGCCGCCATCCAGGAGGTCGCGCGCGAGGCGATGCCGCCCGGATATCAGATCGCCTGGGCGGGTTCGGCGTATCAGGAGATTGCAACCGGCGGCAGCGGCTCGCAGGCGCTGATCTTCGGCATCATCATGGTGTTCCTGATTCTGGCCGCTCAATATGAGCGCTGGTCGCTCCCCCTCGCGGTGGTGACGGCCGTGCCCTTCGCCTTGTTCGGCGCGCTCCTGGCTATCTTCCTGCGCGGCTTGAACAACGACGTCTATTTCCAGATCGGTCTGGTGACGCTCATTGGCCTCGCCTCCAAGAACGCGATTCTAATCGTCGAATTCGCCGTCCTGAAACGCCGCGAGGGACTAAGCGCGATCGAGGCGGCTGCGGAGGCGGCGAGGCTTCGCTTCCGTCCGATCGTGATGACCTCCCTCGCCTTCGTTCTCGGCTGCGTCCCGCTCGCGATCTCGACCGGAGCCGGCGCCGCCAGCCGCCATTCGATCGGCACCGGCGTGATCGGCGGCATGCTGGCCGCCACGTTCATCGCGGTGTTCTTCGTTCCGTTGTTCTATCGCCTGATCGCATGGCGAGAGCGGCCGAAGAAGGCGGAAGGAACGGAAGACCAATTGCAGCCTGCCGAATGAGCAGCGGGCCGCACCGCCGCGGGTGCGCCACTTTTCAGCTCAACGCCCGGCCTCGATCAGCGAGAACGGCTCCGCCAGCCGGTCGAGCACCAGCGCGGCGCCGGTCGAAAGCTCGATCGAGATGTCCGGCCCATGCATGCGGCTGCGTCCGAGCTCCTTCGCCGCGTACATCCGCACGTCGGCGACCTCCACGAGGTCCCGCCAATGGACGGCCTGATCGCTGATGCGCTCGGCCAGCCCCACGCTTGCGGTCTGCGGCGTGCGGTCGGGCCGCATCGCCAATCCGTGACGGCAAATGGCCACTGCGACCTGCGCCGCCTGGGAAGCGGTGGTGTCGGGCAGGAGAACCACCAATTCCTCGCCGCCCCACCGGATGACGGCGTCCTGGCGCCGCAAGTGCCGCCGGATCGTATCGACGACCTCCCGCAGCAATTGATCGCCCGCCTCATGGCCACGTCCGTCGTTGACGGACTTGAACCGGTCGAGATCGATCAGGAGCAGCGACAACGGCTCTTCGGCCCGCCGCGCGTGCTCGAACATGATCGTCAGCAGTTCCGTTCCGGCGAGCCGCGAGATCGCCCTGGTCAGCGGATCGAACGCCGACTTGCCGAACAGCTCCTTCAACAGCACGAGCTGGCTCATGGCGCTGGTCGCCGTGGTCAGCATGATCAGACAGATCAAGAGCGCCGCCAGCCCCGGATACAGCCAGACATGCCCGCCGTCGAACAGCAGTGTCTCGGCCAGAAAGGCGAGCAGCGGCACCGATGCGATCGCGGTGGCCTCGATCAGCGTCAAGGGAAACACCGAGAGGCCGACCGCGAGCGCGATCGGCAACAGCATGTATTGCGCGTGCCCCGTGCTGGCGACGACGGCATTGTCGCTGTGCCCAACGACGGCATGCGCGAAGAAAAAGAAGCCGATCCCCGTGATCACGGTAAGCGCGAGCGCAGCGATCGGCTGATGCTGACAAACGCCGCGCGCCTGCGCACTGCCGATCGCCACGAATGCGGCGGCGGTCACCATGCGGCCCGCCGCCAGCGGCAATACGATGTCCCAGTTCGCGTTGAACAGCACGATGTCGATGGCGATCCAGGCAACGGTCGCGATGCCGAGGAAGATCAGCATCGCGCCAAGCCGCTCCGACAGGAACCGCATGCGATAGTGCGCGAGCAGGACGTCGTGACTGCGCGAAGAGATCAGGTCCGCGGGCAGATTCGCGGCCTGCAAGAGGGTCGAGAGATTGCGCCGCGCCGTCCCGCCGCTGAACTGCCAGCCGAACCAGCACTGCGCCGCCGGAGCCGGCGCAGCCGCGTCTCCGCCGGCCAGCGACATCGCGCCATCCGCCGGCTTGCGTCTCGCATTCCCGTTCATTGTCGGTGTTCTCCCGAGACGCACGTCTGCCGTGGCGCTACCTGCATGCGCGGGTAGTGGCGATCGCCGGCTTGGAAATTACAGACGATAGAGGATCTGGTCGGTCCAGAACCGCTCGAGCCGCTGCAGCGCCTTGTTCAGCACATTGAGATCGGCGGCGTTGATTCCACCCACCTGCTCCAGCGTGCGAATGTGCTTGTCATAGAGCTGCCGGACGATCTCGTGCACTTCCTGGCCCTTCTCGGTCAGGCTGATGCGCACCGAGCGGCGGTCGAGCCGCGACCGCTGGTGATGCAGGTAGCCCATTTCCACAAGCTTCTTCAGATTGTAGGAGACGTTCGAGCCGAGATAATAGCCGCGCGTGCGCAGCTCGCCGGCCGTGAGCTCGGAATCGCCGATGTTGAACAGCAAGAGCGCCTGGACGCTGTTGATGTCCGACCGGCCGCGCCGATCGAACTCATCCTTGATGACATCGAGCAGACGACGATGCAAACGCTCAACGAGCGTGAGCGCCTCAAGATAGGGCGCCGCCAATTCCTGCGAACGCTCCTGGGGGGCGGCGGCTTCCACCGCACGCGCGACGTTTTTCATTTGACGCCTCTCTCTTTGTGTCTTCGCTCGGCGAGATTTGTCCCCGCTCTTGAAGCGTATCTCTACTGAAGACGCACAAAGGAAGGCTTAAATTGGAGGATAAATCTTTCCTCACCAAACAAGATTGACGCCTTCTTGACGGCGAAGATCGTCTTCGAACGAACTCAGGTTCCCCGCAGGAACCGGATGATACCGGAGAAGTCCCGGCCCGCTTCCCCCTGTCCCACATAGAGACCGTAGAGCGCCGCGGCCTCCGCGCCGAGCGGGGTCGTTACCCCGGCCGCGCGGGCCGCGTCCTGGGCGAGCCGCAGATCCTTCAGCATCATCGCCGCCGTGAAACCCGCCTGGTAGTCGCGGTTCGCGGGCGACGCCGGCACCGGCCCCGGCACCGGACAATAGGACGTGAGCGACCAGCACTGCCCGGACGCCTTCGACGAGATGTCGAAGAGCTTCTGCTTGTCGAGCCCGAGCTTCTCCGCAAGCACGAACGCCTCGGATACGGCGATCATCGAAACGCCGAGGATCATGTTGTTGCAGATCTTCGCGGCCTGCCCCGCGCCCGCGCCGCCCGCATGCACGATGGTCTTCCCCATCGCTGCAAGCACCGGCTGCGCTTTCGCGAACGCCGTCTCCGGTCCGCCCACCATGAACGTGAGCGTCGCCGCCTGCGCGCCGCCGACGCCGCCGGAAACCGGCGCGTCGAGCATTTCCAGTCCCTGCGTTTCCGCGGCTTCGGCCACGGCACGCGCGCTCTCCACGTCGATGGTCGAGGAGTCGATCAACAAGGTGCCGGGCTTTGCCGCGGCGACGATGCCGCCGCCGACGAGATAGACCGCGCGCACATCCTTGCCCGCCGGCAGCATCGTGATCACGATGTCGGAGTCCGCAGCGAGCGCCGCTGCACTCTTGCCGACGCTGCCGCCGCCCGCCTTCAGCTTCTCCACCCCGACCGGGCTGACGTCATAGCCCGTGACCGCGTGGCCCGCCTTGATGAGATTGAGGGCCATGGGCAGGCCCATATTGCCGAGACCGACAAAGCCGATCCGTGCCATCCCTTCCTCCCCTGCGTTTTTCTTGTCATCGCCATTCCGTTTCGGTGTGCACCATGAAGCGGATGATGACATAACCCGCCACCAGCAACACCTCGATGATCGTCAGCAATACGGCGAAACCGGAAAGTTCGAGCAGGCCGATATCCGCGAAAATCTGCAATCCGGCGGCGAGCAGCCACAGCATCGCGCCCCAGGTCGAGCCGAGCCAGAGCGCGACACCGGCCACAAGATCGATCACGGCGAAGAAGACGGTCGCCGCCTGCACGTCGATCGGCTCGCGCAGGAATTGCGACGACACGCCGTCGCCGAAGCCGAGCAGGAACATCCAGTGCGTCAGCCCCTTGAAGATCATGAAGCCGCCGGCAACGCGCTGGAACAGGATCAGCCGCTGCCGCCACGGTCCGATCTCGACCGTATGCGGTCCGATCGCGTCGAGCGGCGCCGAGGGATCAACGGGATCGATCGAAGTCGTCACAGCGGCAATTCCTCGGTTGCAGGCGCAAGCGGCGCGAAGTGCGCCGCCACGTCCTCGTCCTTCACGTCGGCAAGCGACGCCGGATTCCAGCGCGGCGCGTTGTCCTTGTCGAGCAACACCGCGCGCACGCCTTCGATGAAATCGTGCCCGCGCACGATCCGCTGCACGATGCGGAACTCCGTGCGCATGCACTCGGCAAAATCCATGCTCGCGCCACGCTTCATCTGCTCCAGCGTGATCTTCAGACTGGTCGGCGACTTCGCGCGAAGGTTCTCCGCCTGCGCCTTGGCGAACGCTGCATCGTCGCCCGCTCCCTTCGCCTCGCGATCGAGATTCTCCAGGATGACCTCCACGCTCTCTCCCCCAAACGCACGCCCGATAACCGCCATTCGCGGCGCAAGCTTGTCCGCCTCCGGCGCGATGCTGAACGCGCGAAGTGTCGCGTCCACGTCCTCGTTCCCGCCGAGCGCGTCCACAAGCTCGGCAAAGCGCGCCGTCGGCACGCGGTGCGTGGCGAGACCGAGCCCCATCCCCTCTCCCGGCCCGAGCCGCGCCGCGGTCAGCCCAAGATAAATCCCGCTCCGGCCCGGCAGCCGCGGCAAAAAATACGTCCCGCCCACGTCCGGGAAGAAGCCGATCGCTGCTTCCGGCATGGCGAAGAGATAGCGGTCGCCCGCGACCCGGTACGCGCCATGCACCGAAAGCCCGACGCCGCCGCCCATGCAGATGCCCTCGACGAGCGCGATGTAAGGCTTCGGGTAACGCTTGATCTCCGCGTTGAGGAGATACTCCTCGCGCCAGAACGCCATCGCCTCGTCGAAGCATCCGGCCTTGAGCAGCTCAACCGCCGTGCGGATGTCGCCGCCCGCGGCAAACGCCTTGCCGCCCGCCGCCTGGATCACGACCCGCGTGACCGCGGGGTCCGCCGCCCATTCGGCAAGCTTCGGCCTGATTGCGCGCACCGCCGCGATCGTGAACGCATTCAGCACCTGCGGCCGGTTGAGCGTGATGACGCCGGCCGCCCCCCGCCGCTCGAACAGGACTTCCGGTTGCGGTGTTGCGTCCGTCATCAGTTCAACGCCCATAGATAAGCAACCACCGCCGCCGCACCGAGCACGCTGCGCACCGCGTGCAGCCTCCCCCATTTCCGGATCAGCTTCCTTGCTTCCGCGCGCCCGTCTTGGGGCTCCATCGCCTGCAATCGCTTGTTGGTCGGCGCCATGACAAGGAGCGTGAATGGCCAGTTGACGAGGATCAGAACCGCGCCGGCCAGCCATCGCCAGTCGCCCGTGAGATAAATCGCAAGAACACCGAGCACTCCCGAAATGACCGCCAGGCTCGCTTGCATCTTGAGGCCGTTTGCATAGCTCGGCTTCCACTCCTTCAGGAGCGCGTCCGCCTCGAGCCGCAATCGCACGGGTTGCTCCGCGACGTTGATGTAGATCGCCGCGCCCGCGAACAGCGCCGCGGTCACGAGAGCAAGCTGGCCGACGAGCAGGACCGCCATCGTCAATTCCCCAGCATGTCGCGGCTCACGATCACCCGCATGATCTCGTTCGTCCCCTCCAGAATCTGATGCACGCGCACGTCGCGCAGCACCCGCTCGATCGGGTGATCGCGCAGATACCCGTAACCGCCGTGCAATTGCAGCGCGCCGTTGACCACTTCGAAGCCCACATCCGTCGCGAGCCGCTTCGCCATCGCCGCGAGCCGCGTCGCGCCCGGCTCCTTCGCGCCGACCGCCACCGCCGCCCGCCACAGCAAGAGCCGCGCCGCTTCCAGCTCGGTCGCATAGTCGGCAATCTTGAACCGCAACGCCTGGAAATCGGCAAGCCGCGTCCCGAACTGCCTGCGCTCGCGCATGTATTCGATCGTACGGTCGAGGCAGAACTGCGCGCCGCCGATCGAGCACGCGCCGATGTTGAGCCGCCCGCCATCGAGCCCCGCCATCGCGATCCTGAAGCCGTCGCCTTCTCTGCCGATCAGGTTCGCCGCCGGCACGCGGCAGTTCTCGAAATTCACCATCGCCGTCGGCTGCGATTTCCACCCGAGCTTTTGCTCCTGCGCGCCGTAGGAAAGTCCGGGCGTCCCCTTCTCCACCACGATGCACGAAATGCCGCGCGGCCCGCTGTCACCCGTCCGCACCATGCAGACATAGAGGTCGGAGACGCCGCCGCCGGAGATGAACGCCTTCGCGCCGTTGAGCACATAAGAGTCGCCGTCGCGCATCGCCCGCGTCTTCAGACTCGCGGCATCCGAGCCCGAGTCCGGCTCCGTCAGGCAGTAGCTCGCGAAATGGTCCATGGTGCAGAGCTTCGGCAGGAAGCGCCTGCGCTGTTCCTCCCCGCCGAAGGCGTCGATCATCCACGCCGCCATGTTGTGGATCGAGATGTAAGCCGCCGTCGAGGTGCAGCCCTGCGCCAGTTCCTCGAAGATGATCGACGCATCGAGCCGCGAGAGCGCCGAGCCGCCCACATCGTCGCGCACGTAAATCCCGCCGAAGCCGAGCGTCGCCGCCTTGCGCAACGCCTCCACCGGGAAGATCGACCGCTCGTCCCATTCTCGCGCGTGCGGCGCCATCTCCTCACGCGCAAAGTTGCGGGCTACTTCACGAAACGCACGCTGCTCTTCGGTGAGTTCGAAATCCATGGGCCGGCTCCCCGCTTCGCATATCCGGCGGCGTAGCCAAGTGCAAATCCGGAGCCGGTCGTCCCGGTCAAGCGCTTAACATTCGCCGTCCCGGACGCAGCTACTTCGTCATTCCGGGGCGCGCCACGCAAGTCGGGCTTGCCCGACTTGCGCGTTTGAAATGCTGAACTCGCGCGAGCGCGAGTTCAGTGGCACGCGAGCCCGGAATCCAGGCGGCGTTCAAGCTTCGGGTTTGACCTGGAACGACGCGGTCATTCTCTTCGTCCCGGCCGAGGCGCGAAGCGCCTATCGTGCTGATCCGTCATCCTGAGGTGGCCTCGCGAAGCGAGGCCCTCGAAGGATGACGCGCCCGGAAAATCTCCGCCCGCTGTTCCCAGGCAAGTCTCTGTTCGCATGGAATTTTCCGCTCAGGAAAAAATTCTTTTCCCCACCCCTTCCAGCGGCCCTTAAACTGTTTGCCATCCCGTTCACGAGGGGCGCGCTCATGAGGCGTCTTGATCGCGGAGCGGGTGCGGCGTGCCTGCGGGCGTGGGGCAACGTACCTCGCGCACTCGGGCGGCTCGGGACCCCGCCCTACGGGCACTAACGGGACCCGTGCGCCAGGAGCTGGCTGGACGGCGCAGAGCTTCGGCTTTGCGTTCGCAAGCGCGGCCCGGGACCAGCGGAAGCGAAGGCTTCCGTGAAACGCCGCGATGGAGCGCCGGAGGGTGAGTGCACCGATCGCAAGGTGCACCCCACGCCTCGCAGGCGTGGAAACTATCGAGCGCCTTCCGGCGCTCCGTCCCCCTCATTGGCAGGAGGGGAAACTGCCGATGCCTCGGGTGCGAACGCACCGCGAGATTACATCGTCATGGCCGGGCTTGTCCCGGCCATCCATGCCTTAGACCGCGGCGCCACTGTAAGACGTGGATGCCCGCAACAAGTGCGGGCATGACGAGACAAAGGAAGGTCGTCGCGAGAACGTAGGAGGCTGTTTGAAAATCGAATGCGCGGACTCACTTCACCTCTCCCCAGCGGGGAGAGGTCGCGCGCGTTGCCGAGCAAAGCGAGGCTTACGCGCGCGGGAGAGGGGGAACGATTGGGAAGTATCGCACGCGCCGCGCCCCCCTCTCCCGCCTCGCCGCGCTTTGCGCGGCTCGACACCCTCTCCCCGCTGGGGAGAGGGGAAAATTTGCCGTCGTCATTGCGAGGCGGCGAAGCCGCCGAAGCAATCCAGACGGCACGTAAAGAGGCTGGATTGCCTCACCCTTGCCTCAGAACCCCGCGGCCGCCGGCTCGATGTCGAGCGTCCCGCCATCGATACCGCGCAGCGTCCAGCCTGCCGCAATCCCCGGGTCAAGCCCGAGGACTTCGCCGTCGCTGCCGCGCAGCGCCCAGGCGGCAAACTCGCCGCCTTCGCCCTCGCCCCAGTTCGCATAGGGCGCCGCGAACAGCCGCACGCCGTCGGCGCCGACCGAATAGAGCGGCTGGTAGTGGCGCA
>Ga0180222_1000512_pt1 | contig 55418 bp, 55 predicted proteins | sample eDN5th37CKraftOP_FD_151336 | JGI IMG/M metagenome (GOLD analysis project Ga0180222, IMG submission 151336) | Enriched Organic Plus compost microbial communities from Emeryville, California, USA - eDNA 5th pass 37_C Kraft OP (version 2) (version 2) ...
AGATCGGCGTGGGCAGCAACATCCAGGACGGCGTCACCGTGCACGTCGACCCCGGCTTCCCGTGCCGCCTCGGCACCGGCGTGACGGTCGGCCACAACGTGGTCCTGCACGGCTGCACCGTCGAGGACGACAGCCTGATCGGCATGGGCGCGGTGGTGCTCAACGGCGCCGTGATCGGCGCCGGTTCGCTGGTGGCCGCGGGTGCGGTGGTGCCGCAGGGCATGGTGGTGCCGCAGCGTTCGCTCGTGGCGGGCGTGCCGGGCAAGGTGCGACGCGAGATGAGCGACGACGAGGTCGAGCACAACCGCTTCAACGCCAAGGCCTACGTGCACCTCATCGATCTGCACCGACAGGCGGGTTGAGCCGCGCGAAGCCGTCCTGGCGGTAGTAGGGGAAGTGCGGGTAGGGCGCTTCGCGTGAGCTGACGCGCTCGAGGCGTGCCACCTGGTCGTCGTCGAGTTGCCACCCGACCGCGCCGAGGTTTTCGCGCAGTTGGTGCTCGTCGCGCGCACCGATGATCACCGACGACACGGTGGGTCGGCGCAGGAGCCAGTTCAGCGCGATCTGCGCGACGCTGCGGCCGGTTTCGGCCGCGATGGCGTCGAGTTCGTCGACCACGGCGTACAGCAGGTCCTCGTCGACCGGTGGCCCGGCGGCAGCTGTCGCGTGGAGCCTGCTGCGTTGCGGCAACGGCGTATTGCGCCGGATCCGCCCGGTGAGCCTGCCCCAGCCCAGCGGGCTCCACACGAGTGCGCCGACGCCCTCGGCTGCCGCCAGCGGCATCAGCTCCCACTCGTAGTCGCGGCCGATCAGCGAGTAGTACACCTGGTGCGCAACATATCTCGTGCGGCCGTGCCTCTCGGCCAGCGAAAGCGACTTCATCAGTTGCCAACCGGAGAAGTTCGACACCCCGGTGTAGCGCACCTTGCCCTGTTCGACCAGCGTGTCGAGGGTGTGCAGCACCTCGTCGATCGGGGTGTAAGCGTCATAGGCGTGCAACTGGAACAGGTCGATGTGGTCGGTCTGCAGTCGCCTCAGCGCGGTGTCCACGGCTCGCAACAGCCGGGATCGCGATGTGCCCCAGTCGTCGGGTGCGGTGGGCAGAGCGGCCTTGGTCGAGATGAGGACGCGGTCGCGGCGACCGCGTAGCGCCGCGCCGAGCACCTCCTCCGACGCGCCGTCGGAGTAGACGTCGGCGGTGTCGAACAGTGTGACGCCCGCGTCGAGGCACATGTCCACCATCGCCCTGGCGGCGTCGACACCGGTGTCGCCCCACGCGCCGAAGAAGTCTCCCGACCCTCCGAAAGTGGCTGCGCCGAAACTCAGTTCGGAGACCACCAGGCCGGAATCGCCCACTCTGCGGTATTCCATCATCACTCCTTAACGAAACTGTATTCCCGATAACGGACGATAACACTAACGGGACGAAGTTCCTATTAAGATGGGCGGGTGGCTGGTGAACGACCCGGCGGGCGCACCGCCGCTGTGCGGCGGGCGGTGCTCTCGGCCGCAGAGGATCTGCTGATCGAGGCCGGGTTCGACGGTCTTGAGCTCACCGTGGTCGCCGAACGGGCCGGCGTGGGGAAGTCAACCGTGTACCGCCGGTGGGGGACCGTCCCGGCGCTCGTCGCCGACCTGCTGACCGATATGGCCGAACAGTCGCTGCCCCGTGCGGACACCGGATCACTGCGCGGCGATCTGCAGGCCAATGCCCGGTTGGTGCGCCGCACGCTCGCGGACGCGCGGCAGGGCCGGTTGTTCAAGGCCATGATCGCCGCGGCCACGTGCGATCCGCGCACAGCCGAGGCGCTCGAGGACTTCTATGCGCGCCGCATCGTGGAGTGGTCAGGGTGTGTGACCGACGCCATAGCGCGCGGCGAGGCGCCGGCGGGAACCGACGCCGCGGCGGCAATTCGCCAGGTGTCGGCCCCGCTGTACTACCAATTCCTCACGAGCACAAAGCGCCTCACGACCGCTGACGCGGACCGTGCGGCGGACGCGGCGGTTGCCGCGATCGATGCGGGGGTATACACGGCGCGTGGATAGGACCCCAGCATGCGGATGATGGTGACCGGCGCGACCGGATATGTCGGCTCGAGGCTGGTCACGGCGCTGCTGGCGCATGATCACGACGTCGTGGTGGCAAGCCGCAACACGGCCAGGCTGACCGACTTCGGGTGGTTTCCCGACGTGAGCGCCGTACGGCTCGACGCGGGCGACGCCGACTCGGTACGTGACGCGTTCGGCAAGGCAGGCGACATCGACGTCGTCTACTACCTGCTGCACGGCATCGGTGAACCCGGCTTCCGTGAGGCCGACAACCGCGCCGCGACCAACCTCGCCACGGCCGCACGTGACGCCGGGGTCCAGCGCGTCGTCTACCTCGGCGGGTTCGTCCCCGACGACGACACGTTGTCCGATCACCTGGCGGGCCGTGCCGAGGTGGCCCATGCTCTGAGTGTGGACGGCGGCCCCGAGGTGGTGTGGCTTGGCGCGGCGATGATCATCGGCGCGGGGTCGACGTCGTTCGAGATCCTGCGGTACGTGGCCGACCGTTTCCCGGTGATGCCGCTGCCGTCGTGGCTGTCGAACCCCATGGATCCCATCTCGATCCGCGACGTGCTGCACTATCTGGTGGCCGCGGCCGACACCGACAAGGTGCCCGCCGGGGCATATGACATCTGCGGGCCCGAGACCACCACCTACCGTGGGGTTTTGGCGGCGTACTCCCGGCTGGCGGGCAAGCGGCGTTTCGGCGTGCCCGTGTGCGGCGTGGCCACCGGCCTTGCTTCTCGCGTGTCCGCGGTCGCGCTGCCCGTGCCGGACGGCCTGACCGCCGATCTCACGGTATCCCTTGAATATCCGATGACCGCCGACGGTGACGGCATCCGCCACGTCGTGCCGGACCCGCCGGGCGGTCTGCTCGGCGTCGACGACGCGATCCGGCGGGCACTCGCCGGCGGGCGCCGCAAGCCCGTCAACATGCTGCCCGATCCGCACCACCTCGCCGACACCGATCCGGTGTGGGCCGGCGGCGACCCGGCACGCCTGCGGCAGTTGGCCGGCGCGGTACTGCCATCGGTCACCCGTCCGGCACTCGCGTTGCTCGGTCTGTTGCCCGGCCCGGTGGCAGGCGCGGTGCGCACAGGGCTCGACACGATGATCGGGCTGGTGCCCAAGGGGGCGCGGTGACCCGGTTCATCCAGCAGGCACGTGAGCCGGAGGTGTGTCACGAAGCGCCCGAACAGATCCGGCGCCGACGCATCGTCGTCTCGGTGTTCCTGCTCATCGGGGCGGGACTGCTCGGATACTCGCTGACCCGCTCGCCCGGCGACGGCTCGTTCCTGTGGCTGACGCTGGTGCTGGCCGCGGTGTGGGCCGTCGGCGCGTTCGTGTCCGGTCCCTTGCACCTGGGGTACCTGCATGTCCGTGGGCGGGACCGGCGCCCCGCGCTTGCCGGTGCCGTCGTCGGTATCACGCTCGCGGGTGTGTTCGTCGTCGGCGCCCTCATTGCCCGCGAGATCCCCGGCATCCGTGAATTCATCACGCGTGTACTGGAATTCAGCAATACCGGGCCGCTGGCGTTGATCGTGTTCATCACCGTCATCAACGGCGTCGCCGAGGAACTGTTCTTCCGCGGTGCGCTGTACTCCGCGCTCGGGAAGTTCTACCCGGTGGTGGTGTCGACGCTGATCTACATCGTGACCACGATGGCCTCGGGCAACCCCATGCTGGGGTTCGCGGCCATCATCCTGGGCGCGGTGTGCGCCATGGAACGCCGCGTTACCGGGGGTGTGCTCGCACCGATGCTCACCCATTTCTTCTGGGGTCTGGCGATGGTGCTCGCACTCCCGCCGATCTTCGGCGTGTAGACGTCACAGCAGTGGGTTCGCCACCTCGTCACGGTGCATGCGCGCCGCGGTGAACGCCACGGCCGCGATCGCCACGGGCACCAGACCCGCCGTCGCGAAGATCACCTCCATCGAGACCACCTTCGACAGCGGACCCACGATCGCGAATGACAACGGCATGAACGCCAGCGATACGAAGAAGTCCAGGCTCGACACGCGGCCCAGCATCTCGGTGGGCACACGCCGTTGCAGCAGCGTTCCCCAGATCACCATGCCAGCGCCGTCGGTGACGCCGATGACGAACGTCGCAGCGGCCATCAGCGGGAACGACGATGTATATCCCACGATCACAAGGGGAATCGAGCCGAGACCCCACATCAGCATCATGGTCGTGAGATAGCGGCGCGGCATGCGCCGCGACGACACCGTCAGCGCGCCCATCGCACTGCCGATACCGAAGAACGCCAGGATGAAACCGTAGGCGCGGGCGCCGTCGGCGAAGCGGTCCTGTGCGATGAACGGCAGCAGCACCTCGATGGGTCCCAGCACGACGAGCACGAACATGCTCGCGAACAGCACGGTCCACAGCAGCCACGGTGTCTTCAGGACGAAGGCGAAACCTTCACGCAGGTCCCGCAATACGTGCGGGCGCTCATGGTGCTCGGAGGCGGGCTGGGCGGGCGGACGGGTCGCGACCAGCAGCGCCAGGCCGAGCGCGAACAGCACCGCCACCACGACCGCGCCGATCGACGGCATCGTTGCACCGATGACCATGCCGGCCACCGCGGGGCCCACCGAACGCTGGAACACCGGGCGTACCACGCCCTCGACACCGTTGGCGGCCAGCAGCTGTTCGGGCGGCAGGATGCGCGGCAGGATCGCGCTGTAGGCCGGGAAGAAGAACGCCGCCGCGATGCCGAGAATGCCTGCGGCAACGGCCATGTGCCAGATCTTCAGCACGCCCAGCAGGGCCAGCGCGGAGATCACCGCGACCGTGACGAAGTTGACCACCTCGACGGCAATGATGATGGTGCGCTGGTTGATCCGGTCCGCGGTGATGCCGCCGACGAGGACGAACGCGACCAGGCCGACACCGAGGCACGTCGCGACCAGCGACAGTGACGCCGGATCGTTGTCGATCGCGATCACCTGCAGCGCCATGACCACCGACCACATGCCCTCGGCGAAGATCGACAGCGTGACCGCGGCGATCAGCAGGCGGTACTCGCGGATCCGGAACGGTGCGAGTACGCGCCAGCCTGCGACCGGACGCGGGGAGCGCACCGGTTCTTCGATGTCATGTTGCGTACTCACAACATTTGATGGTCCCAACCTGCGGCGGCCGAGTCCAATGAATTACGCCCGGGTGGTTGTCGGTGCCCTGGCCGATCATCGGGCCATGACAGACACCGAACCGCAGTGGACGTACCGCGCGCAGTGGTCCCCGGAATACCGCGAATACTTCGGCCTGTGCCTGGAGTTCCCGACGCTGTGCGCGCGGGCGTTCACCGCGCACGAGGCCGTCGAACGTGCGCAGCGCCTCGTCGAGCAGGAGGTCGCCGACAGGCTCGCGGCTGACATGGATCTACCGCAGCCACTGACCGACCGGCGCTACAGCGGCAGCTTCATGGTGCGCACCTCACCCATTCTGCACGCCAAGCTCATGGTCGAAGCCGCCGAACAGCGGGTGTCGCTGAACCAGTGGGTGGTGCAGAAATTGGCAGCGCGTCCGATGGTGTCGTTTGACGACTACTAGGTGTCGGGTGTTGCTTGTGAACCCTGATATCGCGGGTGATATCGGGTTTGGGAAGTGAGTGTGGATGGGGGGGAGGGGCCGCCCCGACCCGACCTCCGGTCGGTCCCCACTCATGCACGAACCCTGATATCGCATGCGATATCAGGGTTCGAGAGCGACCGGGTACGCCCTACTGGTCCGTGAACTCCGGGCGCCGGTTCTGCTGGAACGCCTGCGCGCCTTCACGGAAGTCGTTGGCCACCAACAACTTCAGCTGTCCCTCGCGCTCACGCGCGATCGCGTCGTCCAGCTCGGTGAGCGTCGCTTCGTTGATCGCCTGCTTGGTCTTGCGCAGCGCGACAGCGGGCCCGTTGCGCAGCTTCGCCAGCACCTTGTCGACGGCCGCGTCGAACTCGTCGGCCGGGTACACGGCGCTGATCAGGCCCCAGTCGTAGGCGTCGGTGGCGGTCAGCCGGTCGGCCAGCAGCGCCAGCCGCATCGCGCGGATGCGGCCGATGGCCGCCGCGACCAGCGCCGACGCGCCGCCGTCGGGCATCAGGCCGATCTTGGTGAACGCCAGCAGGAAGAACGCCTGATCCGACGCGAGCACGATGTCGCACGCCAACGCGAGCGACACGCCGACGCCTGCGGCCGGCCCGTGCACCACGGCGACAACGGGTTTCGGCAGCGCCACGATCGCAGCGACGGCGCGGTTGGCGGCATCGAGCACGGCCGCGGCGTCGTGACCCTTGGCGTTCTGGTCTTCCTCGCTGATGCCGGCACCCGAGCTGAACCCGCGGCCGGCGCCACCGAGGCGCACGACGCGCACAGCCGGATCGGTCGCGGCGACCTCCATGGCGTCGGCGACCGCGTTGAGCATGTCCCGGTTGAGCGAGTTGAGGCTGTCGGGGCGGTTGAGCGTCACCGCCAGAACACCGTCGGTGAGGGATACCGAAACGTCGTCGATGCTGGGGTAATCGCGGGTCACGGTCTCGGCACTGGCATCGGTGGAAGTCATCTGTGCACCTTAGGTCCGGCAGGCGATCCACCTGCTCCGGCGGGGCCGGCTATGGCCATGGCCGACCGAGAAGGTTATACAAGTAAGCTATGTCGGCGGTCAACTGATCTACACGCGAAGGGGCGTTTGAGCATGGCAGGACCACTGCAAGGTTTGCGGGTTGTCGAGTTGGCCGGTATCGGCCCCGGCCCGCACGCGGCGATGATTCTGGGCGATCTGGGCGCTGACGTCGTGCGCATCGAGCGCCCGGGCAAGGGCGGTGGGGTCCCCGCGGGTGACCGTGACGCGATGCTGCGCAACCGCCGTTCGGTGGTGGCCGACCTGAAGGCGCCCGAAGGTCGTGACCTGGTGCTGCAGCTGGTCGCCAAGGCCGACGTGCTGATCGAGGGCTACCGGCCCGGGGTGACCGAACGCCTGGGCCTGGGACCCGAGGACTGCGCCAAGGTCAACGAACGGCTGATCTACGCGCGCATGACCGGCTGGGGCCAGGACGGCCCGCGCGCTCTGCAGGCCGGCCACGACATCAACTACATCTCGCTCAACGGCACGCTGCACGCGGTCGGGCGCAAGGGCGAGCGCCCGGTGCCGCCGCTGAACCTCGCAGGCGACTTCGGTGGCGGGTCGATGTTCCTGCTGGTCGGCATCCTCTCGGCGCTGTACGAGCGGCAGGCCTCGGGCAAGGGCCAGGTCATCGACGCCGCGATGGTCGACGGCTCGGCCGTGCTCATGGAGATGATGTGGAGCTTCCGCGCCAACGGCATGTGGTCGGACGAGCGCGGCACCAACATGCTCGACACGGGTGCGCCGTACTACGACACCTACGAGACCGCCGACGGCAAGTACATGGCGGTCGGCGCGATCGAACCGCAGTTCTACGCCGAACTGCTCAAGGGTCTGGGCCTCGACGGGGCCGATCTGCCTGCGCAGAACGACATCTCCCGCTGGCCCGAACTGCGCGAGGTGTTCACCAAGGCGTTCGCGGCGCACGACCGGGCGCACTGGACCAAGGTCTTCGAGGGCACCGACGCATGCACGACGCCGGTGCTGTCGTTCGCCGAGGTGCTCGACGAGCCGCATGTGGTCGAGCGCAACACCTTCTACGACGACGAAGGCAACTTGCAGCCCATGCCCGCGCCGCGGTTCTCGCGCACCCAGCCGGGTCGGCCGACGCCGCCGCCGCAGCGTGGCGCCGACACCGAGGCCGTGCTGCACGACTGGAGTTAGTCCCAACCACCCATTGGTCGGCACAGGGCCGGCCGGAAAGGAATGCGGTAAGTGGAGATCAAAGACGCGGTAGCCGTCGTCACCGGCGGCGCATCCGGCCTGGGCCTGGCCACCACCAAGCGGCTGCTCGACGCGGGCGCGCAGGTCGTGGTGATCGACCTCAAGGGTGAAGAGGTCGTCGCCGAGCTCGGCGATCGCGCCAAGTTCGTCGCGACCGACGTGACCGACGAGGCCGGTGTCACCGAGGCGCTGAACGTGGCCGAGTCGCTGGGCCCGGTGCGCATCAACGTCAACTGCGCCGGTATCGGCAACGCGATCAAGACGCTGAGCAAGAACGGCCCCTTCCCGCTCGACGGGTTCCGCAAGGTCGTCGAGGTCAACCTGATCGGCACGTTCAACGTGATCCGCCTGAGCGCGGAGCGCATCGCCAAGACCGAGCCCATCGGGCCCAACGGCGAAGAGCGCGGCGTCATCATCAACACCGCCTCGGTCGCGGCGTTCGACGGCCAGATCGGCCAGGCCGCGTACTCGGCGTCCAAGGGCGGCGTGGTCGGCATGACCCTGCCGATCGCGCGCGACCTCTCGCGTGAGCTGATCCGCGTCGTCACCATCGCGCCGGGTCTGTTCAAGACGCCGCTTCTGGGCTCGCTGCCCGAGGAGGCGCAGAAGTCCCTCGGCGCCCAGGTGCCGCATCCGGCGCGGCTGGGTGATCCCGACGAGTACGGCGCGCTCGCGCAGCACATCATCGAGAACCCGATGCTCAACGGCGAGGTGATCCGTCTCGACGGCGCCATCCGCATGGCACCGCGATGAGACGGAGGAGACTCACATGGCGTTGACGACGAAGTTCACCGAGGCTTTCGGGGTCACCCACCCGATCGCCCAGGGCGGTATGCAGTGGGTCGGTCGCGCGGAACTGGTTGCGGCCGTGGCCAATGCGGGCGCGCTGGGGTTCATCACGGCGCTGACGCAGCCGACGCCGGCGGACCTGGCCAACGAGATCGCGCGCTGCCGGGACCTGACCGACAAACCGTTCGGTGTGAACCTGACGATCCTGCCGTCGATCAACCCGCCGCCTTATGACGAGTACCGCCAGGTGATCGTCGACTCGGGCGTGAAGATCGTGGAGACCGCGGGCTCCAACCCGGCGCCGCACCTGCCGATGTTCCACGACAACGGCATCAAGGTGCTGCACAAGTGCACCTCGGTGCGTCACGCGGTCAAGGCCCAGAGCCTGGGCGTGGACGGCATCAGCATCGACGGGTTCGAATGCGCCGGTCACCCCGGCGAGGACGACATCCCGGGCCTGGTGCTGATCCCGGCGGCCGCCGACAAGATCGAGATCCCGATGATCGCCTCGGGTGGTTTCGCCGACGGTCGCGGTCTGGCCGCGGCGCTGGCGTTGGGTGCCGACGGCATCAACATGGGGTCGCGGTTCATGTGCACGGTGGAGTCGTCGATCCACCAGAACGTCAAGGAAGCGATCGTGGCCGGCGACGAGCGTGGCACCGAGCTGATCTTCCGCACGCTGCACAACACCGCGCGCGTGGCGTCGAACAAGGTCTCGCGTGAGGTGGTGGAGATCCTCAACAAGGGCGGCCAATTCGAGGACGTCAAGGATCTGGTGGCCGGTGTGCGCGGCCGCAAGGTGTTCGAGAACGGTGACGTCGATGCCGGCATCTGGACCGTGGGCACCGCGATGGGCCTGATCAACGACATCCCGACAGTCCAGGACCTGGTCACCCGCATCGTGCGTGATGCCGAAGTGCTGATCAGCGGACGTCTGCTCAACATGATCAGCGCCGACGAACCGGACGCCGAGAAAGAAACAGTCCCCGCGTAAGCGCAGGGACTGATTCGAAAGCAGGTCAGGGAGTGTGCCCGCGTGCGGGCAAACTCAAACCGGGAAACGCGCGCCACAAGGCGCGCGTTTTCTCATACCGCGGTAGGCAGTTGCTGGAAGTCGTCAAACTGCTCCGAGGTGTCACCCTCGACGAGAACGTCGCCGTGGTAAAGAGCCTCGAAGTCGACCTTGATGACATCGGCACTGGTGTCGTCGATCCACATGACCTTGAGCCTATGGGTCACTATTAAGGAATCTTTGAGTCACGATTCGGAATATGGTGGCAATCCTACTTTTGGGTAGGTTTCCGGCAGGTAGCTAACGCCCGTCAGCCCTGAGGGGCGCTGAAGTGGATCGGGTTGACGCCGTAGAGCACCATCCAGGTCAGGATGGCCACCGCGACGCCCGCGACCAGCAGTCCGACCGCGATGGGCCTGGGCACCGTGCTGCGACCGAAGACCCGGTGATCCACCGACCAGCGTCCGGAGCCGGTGAACAGCAGGGTCGCCGCGCCGAACGCCACGAGGAACGGGACGTTGAACGGCATCGCCCAGACCACATCGGTCGAGACGTTGACGGCCCACGCGTCGACCATCGCACCGATCACGGCGCACGCCGCCAGCGGGGTCATGAATCCGAGCAGCAGGCCGAGTCCGCCGAGGGTCTCGGCGGTGGTGACCATGAGGGCGGCGAACGTCGGCAGGCTCCAGCCGCCGCTTTCCATGAACCCCACGGTGGTGCCGAAGTCGGCGGCCTTGATCAGGCCGGCCTGCAGCATCGTCGCGCCCAGTGCCAGGCGCAGGATGAGCAGGCCCGTGTCGGCCATCGACCGGGCGGACGGCGTGGCGCCCGACGACAGGCTTGTTTTCTCCAGGGAATTCGCGGTCATGACTACTGGACCCTTCGCACGTCGAGAACTCATCGCGGGGGACAACCTGTGAGCAGCCCGAGAGATTCCCGGGAGAGTCCCAGAAGAACACTGTGAACCCGCCAGGGGTGAACCGGCAAGGGATTTCGATCGTGTCTATCTGCGAAGTCGGCGTTGACGACCTCAACTTATCGTTGTTAACTTAACGGCGATAATCTATGTTGTGGGAGGAGCGCACGTGCTGCAACGAATCGCAACCACGGCGATTGCCGCGCCGCGCCGCATCCTCGTGGTGGCCGCGCTCGTGATGATCGCCGCGGGCATCTTCGGCATCCCGGTGGCAAACAAACTGTCGGCAGGTGGATTCCAGGACCCGACGGCCGAATCCGCGCGCGCGACACAACTGCTGGCCGACAAGTTCCACCGCGGCGACATGCAACTCGTCATCGCCGTCACCGCCGAAGCCCCCGGAGGCCGCGCCGATGGCGGGCGGGCCCGTGAGGTGGGGACCGAGATCGTCTCGGAACTCAAGGCATCGCCGTACGTCACCGAGGTCACCTCGGCCTGGACCGCGCCGCCGTCGGCGGCGGCCGCGCTGGTGAGCAAGGACGCGCGAACCGGCTTGATCGTGGCCGGTCTCAACGGGGGTGAGAACGGCGCGCAACAGCACGCCAAGGAACTCACCGATCAGTTCGTGCGCGATCACGACGGTGTGCGGGTGCGCGCAGGCGGCGAGGCCATGATCTACGTGCAGATCAACGGGCAGAGCGAAAAAGACCTGCTGATGATGGAGTCCATCGCGATCCCGCTGAGCTTCGTAGTGCTGGTGTGGGTGTTCGGCGGACTGCTGGCCGCGGCGCTGCCGCTGGCCGTCGGTGGCTTCGCGATCCTCGGATCCCTCGCGGTGCTGCGCCTGTTCACGATGGTCACCGACGTGTCGATCTTCGCGCTCAACCTCACCGTCGCAATGGGTTTGGCGCTGGCGATCGACTACACGCTGCTGATCATCAGCCGGTTCCGCGACGAGCTGGCCGAGGGCGCCGACCGCGAGACCGCGCTGGTGCGCACCATGATGACCGCTGGGCGCACCGTGCTGTTCTCGGCGATGACGGTCGCGCTGTCGATGGTCGCGATGGTGCTGTTCCCGATGTACTTCCTCAAGTCGTTCGCGTACGCGGGCATCGCCGTGGTGGCGCTCGCGGCCACGGCCGCCATCGTGCTCACCCCCGCCGCGATCGTGCTGCTCGGCGACCGGCTCGACGCCTATGACGTGCGCCGGTTCTTCCGGCGCGTGTTCGGGCGGCCCGAACCGGAACCCAAACCCGTCGAGCAGAGCTTCTGGTACCGCACCGCCAAGGCCGCGATGCGCCGCGCCGTGCCGATCGGCGTCGGGATCATCGCGCTGCTGGTGCTTCTCGGGGTGCCGTTCACCGGGATCAAGTGGGGCTTCCCCGATGACCGCGTGCTGCCGGAGAGTGCATCGGCGCGCCAGGTCGGCGACGAGATGCGCACCAACTTCGCCGTCGACTCGGCGACGAGCGTCACCGTGGTGCTCCCCGACGCCACCACGGTGGCCCCCGCCGAGATCGACCGGTACGCCGCGCGGCTGTCACAGGTCGCCGACGTCTCGTCGGTTTCGGCGCCCGGCGGCACCTACGTGCAGGGTCGCCACGTGGTTCCGCCGTCGGCGGCCACCGGCATCGGCGACGGCAGCGCGTTTCTCACCGTGGGCAGCGACGCACCGTTGTTCAGCGACGCTTCGGAGGCGCAACTCGACGCGCTGCACGCCGTGGCCGCGCCCGCCGAGGTCCAGTTCACCGGCGTCGCGCAGGTCAACCGGGACAGCTCTCAGGCGATCACGTCCCGGTTGCCGCTGGTGCTTGGCATCATCGCGGGCATCACGTTCGTGCTGCTGTTCCTGCTGACCGGCAGCGTCGTACTCCCGCTGAAAGCGTTGGTGCTCAACGTGTTGTCGCTCTCGGCGGCGTTCGGCGCACTGGTGTGGATCTTCCAGGACGGCCACCTCGGCGCACTGGGCACCACGCCGACCGGCACGCTCGTCGCCAACCTGCCGGTGTTGTTGTTCTGCATCGCGTTCGGCCTGTCGATGGACTACGAGGTGTTCCTGGTCTCGCGTATCCGGGAGTTCTGGCTGCAGTCGGATCAGTCCCGCGCGGCCAACGAGGAGAGCGTCGCACTCGGGCTCGCCCACACCGGCCGCGTGATCACGGCCGCCGCGCTGCTGATGTCCATCTCGTTCGCGGCGCTGATCGCCGCGCAGGTCGCATTCATGCGCATGTTCGGCCTCGGCCTCACCCTCGCGGTGCTCGTCGACGCGACCCTGGTGCGGATGCTGCTGGTCCCGGCCTTCATGCGCGTCATGGGCAGGTGGAACTGGTGGGCGCCCGCACCGCTCGCGCGCCTGCACGGGCGCATCGGGTTCAGCGAGTCCGGCTTGCCACCCGACCCTATACCGCAGCCGGCGTCCGCCGGCGTGACGCAGAGTGGGTAGCGTGCCGACACCGAACCCACATGCGGGCGCGAACTCGCCGTGTCCGATCAAGCGCCGGCGTGCCCGCCGCGGCTCCGGCGAGCTGTTGCGTGAGGAGATCCTCGACGCCACCACCGATCTGCTGCTGGAGACCGGCCACGCCAAAGATGTCTCGATCCGCGCGGTGGCCAAACGGGTCGGGGTGACACCGCCGTCAATCTATCTGCACTTCGCCGACAAGGACGCCCTGCTGGATGCGGTGTGCGCGCGGTACTTCGAGAAACTCGACCAGCAGATGCAGCGCGTGGCTGCGGGCCAGCCATCGACCATCGACGTGCTGCGCGCCCAGGGGCTGGCCTACGTGGAGTTCGCGACCCAGACCCCCGAGCTGTACCGGCTGGCCACGATGGCCGAGGGCCGCCCCGGCAGCGACGTGGACATCACCTTGAACAGTTCGGCGTTCCAGCACATGCGCGCGACGATCGAGAAGCTGATGGACGAGGGGATCTACCCGCCCGGTGACGCCACCACCTGGGCATTGGAACTGTGGACCGCCGCCCACGGTGTGGCCGCCATGCTGATCGCCAAGCCGTATCTGCCGTGGGGAGATACGCACGAGTTCGCCGATCGGGTTCTGCGCGCGGTCTGTTCGGGCCACATCGTGTCGGGCATCATCGGCAACGACGTGACACCCAGTGAAGCCGTCGCACGACTGAAAGGACTTGCCGATGCCCCCAACTGACGCGGCACAGCCCGACCCCGTCGACAACCCGTTCTTCGCGTGGCTGTGGAAGACGCTGTCGACACACGAGACCGAGTCGGTGCGCCGCATGCGCGCGGAGAACCTCGCCGGGCTGAGCGGACGCGTGCTCGAGGTGGGCGCGGGCACCGGCACCAACTTCGAGTTCTATCCGTCCACGGTCGACGAGGTCGTGGCCATCGAACCCGAACGCAGGCTCGCCGACGTGGCGCGTCAGGCCGCGGCGAAGGCGCCGGTGCCGGTCTCGGTCACCGGCGACACCATCGAAACCTTTGCCAGCGCACAGCCGTTCGACGCGGTGGTGTGCTCGTTGGTGCTGTGTTCGGTGGACGACCCGGAACAGGTTGTCGGACAGCTGTATTCACTGTTGCGCCCGGGCGGTGAGCTGCGCTACCTGGAGCATGTGGCGGGCACGGGCTTCCAGGCCCGGCTGCAGCGCCTGGCCGACGCGACCGTGTGGCCGAAGCTGTTCGGCGGCTGCCACACGCACCGTCACACCGAGCAGGTCATCGCGTCCAGCGGATTCGGCGTGCGGGGGCGCCGACGCGAGCAGGTCCTGCCGGCGTGGGTGCCGGTGCCCACCACGGAGTTCGCGATCGGCCGGGCGGTGCGGACCTAGAGTTCAGGCCGAGCGGTTGAGCAGTTCGGGCAGGCGCTGCAACAACGTCGGAAGTGCCTCGCTGGCGGTCTCGCGCAACGAGACCGTGGCGCTGTCGGACAGCGGCGTGCGCTCGGGGTTGACCTCGATGACGGGCTTTCCCGCGGCCAGGGCCGCCTCGGGGAGACCGGCGGCCGGGTAGACGATCGAACTCGTGCCGACCACGATCACCACGTCGGCGCTGCTCACCGCGAGCACCGAGCGATTCCAGGCGGCGTCGGGCAGCGGCTCGCCGAACCACACCACGCTGGGACGGATCAGGCCGCTGCACGGGCACACCGGCGGGTCGATGGTCTCGACCGGTTCCGGCATCTCGGGGAGGTTGCCCTCGAACGCAGACCCGCAAGCGTCACAACGGAATTCGAACAGGCTGCCGTGCAGGTGGTACACATTGGTGCTGCCCGCGCGCTCGTGCAGATCGTCGATGTTCTGGGTGACGACGCGCACGTCGAGGTGGTCCTCCCAGGCGGCCACGGCGCGGTGCGCTTCGTTGGGCGCGACCCGCGCCATCATGTAGTGCCGCCACAGATACCAGGCCCACACCTTCTCGGGGTTGCGCTGCCAACCGTCGGTGCTGGAGATCTCGTACGGGTCGACCTGGGCCCACAGGCCGGTCTCGGCGTCGCGGAACGTGGGCACGCCGCTTTCTGCCGAGATCCCGGCGCCGCTGAGCACAGTAACTTGCACGTCAACCAAGGTAGCGGGTCTTCGGGACGGCGGGTCAGGAGGACCTGGACGGATAAAGGAGCATACTCAAGGGTGTGACCGAATTGGGGGATTGGGTCTCTATAGATCCCGATAGCGACAAACCGTTGTTTGACCAGCTCAGGGTACAGATCATCGATGGGATCCGAGACGGGCGACTGTCTCCGGGCACCCGATTACCCACCGTGCGCGAACTTGCCACGCACGTCGGTCTGGCCGTCAACACCGTGGCCCGGTCCTACCGGGAACTCGAAGCTGCGGGGGTGCTGGAGACGCGGGGGCGGTTCGGCACCTTCGTGGCGCGCGCCGATCCGGCCGACGCCGCCATGGCCGCCGCGGCCAACTCGTTCGCCGAGGCGGCCCGGTCGCTGGGAATCTCCAGGGACGACGCGCTGCGCTACATCGAGTCCGCGCTGGACTGACGCCAGGCGCGCTCAGCCGAACTCGAGCAGCGCCATGACGGGGCGGATGGGGTCGAACAGCGGCAGGCGCTGCACGCCCCACACCACGGTGCGCATGAACTTGCCGCGCGCCGGCGGGAACGGCAGATCGTGCACCACGCGCACACCGGGCACGGTGTTCACCAGGTCGGCGACCTCGGCCGGGGAGAGGCTGAACGGCATCGGCGGCACCCGGTAGCGCCGCGATGTGCGCATGCCCTTGCGCGCCCACGCGGCGAACCACGACGGCGGCAGGTCGAAGATCATCTGGCCGCCCGGGAAGCGCCGCGCGCATTCCTTGATCAGGCCCATGGACTCCTCGGGCTGCAGGTACATCAGCAGCCCTTCGGCGGTGATGAACACGCCCTCGGAGTCGTCGACCTGGTCCATCCAGCTGTAGTCGAGCGCCGACTGCGCACACGTGCGCACCCGGTCCGACGGCGGCAGCAGCTTGTTCCGGATCTCGACCATCGGCGGCAGATCCACCGTCAGCCAGCAGAACTGATCACCGACGCCGGCCTCGTTGAGGCGGTAGAAGCTGGTCTGCAGCCCCTCGGCGAGCGCCACCACGGTCGCCTTCGGATGATCGCGCAGGTAGTCGCTCGTGGCGCGGTCGAAGATCAGCGACCGCAGCGCCATGTCCTGGCGGTGCGAGTGGCCGAACTTGGCGAAGTCGAAGTCGATCGAATCGACGAGCTGCACGGCCATGGGATCCTTGATGAGTCCGTCGGGGCGACGCGCCTCGTTCGCCCGAACCTGCAGCGTGAGCAGCGCGGTTTCGGAGACCCCGGTCAGCGAGACTCTGGTGCGTGCGGTGGCATCGGTCGTCACCTGCCCGAATGTACCGAAACCGGTCAGCGCAACACTTTGTCGAGCGTGCGCAGGTTGCGGGTGGTGGTCGAGGACTTGTATCGCTTCTTGCCCATGGTCTTGCCGATCGCGCTGTCCAGCGTCGCGGTGCGCGGCACCTGCCAGTAGAGCACGCCGTCACCGCGTCGCACCTGCTCACCCGGACCGGGCGGCAGCGCGGCGAGTTCGTCGAGCACGGCGGGGTCACTGACGAACGTCACGTACGAGTGGTGGTCCTCGACCTCGCGCTCGAACGGGTACGCGGCCGAGATCCGGGCGAGTTGCCCGAGGTCGTAGACCAGCACCCACGCCTCGTATCCGAACGCCTCACGCAGTGCACGCTCGGCGGTCTCACGCACACCGTCCGCGTCGGATGCGCTGTCCAGCAGGACATTCCCGCTTGCAAGGATGGTGCGGACGTCGTCGAATCCGGCATCAGTGAGCACGCGCGCCAGCTCGGCCATCTTGATGTTGATGCCACCGACGTTCACCCCGCGCAGGAAGGCCGCATAGCGCGTCATGGCACGTCAGCGTAGTCCGTCACTCGGTCAGCAGGTCGTCCAAATCGGTTTGTGAGGTCGTGGTGATCGCGCGCAGCACCTCGTCGTGGCTGGGCGAGCGCAACGACACGATCGAGGTGTGGTTTTCGCCGGTCAGCATCTTCACCGCGGCGCGCCCGCCCTGCTGTTTGACCGCGGCGACGTAGCGCCTGGAATTCTCGGGCGACACGACGGTGTCGCGGGTCCCGTGCAGGGCGAGCACCGGCACCTCGGGATCGATGTTCTGGATCGGGTCCACCGAGGTGTAGCGGTCCGGCACCTCGGTGGGGCGGCCGCCGAGCACGCGCACGATGTGGTGGTCGCCGTGCTCGGCCGCGTACACCATGTCCAGCGGCCCGGCCAGCGAGACGACGCGCGTGGGCCGGAACGACGGGTGCGAGCCGACCTCGTCGTCACGCAGCTTGTGCCGGGTGCCCGCCCACACCGCGAGTTGCGCGCCCGCACTGTGCCCGACGACGAGTTCGTCGTCGACGGTGAGCTGCGGGAACCTCTTGTCCACCTCGGTGACGTAGTCGAGGGCGGTGGCCACGTCGTGGAACGTCGTGGGCCAGCCGCCGCCGGAGCCGACGCGGCGGTACTCGATGTTGTAGACGGCCATACCGTGGTCGGCGAGTTCCCTGGCGAGGCCGTCGAACACGTCGGCGCCGAGCTTGCTCTGCCACGCTCCGCCGTGGATGAGGACCACCAGCGGGATCGAGTCCACCTGCTGCGGACCGGCAGGCAGGTACAGGTCGGCCCAGTTCTGCTCGCTGTCCGCGGCGTACTCGAAGCGCTGAACGGTCACCTCGGGCAGCACCTCGACCTCGGCCGCGGCGGGCGTCTCGGTCACCTCCGTGGGCAGCGCACCGCACCCGGCCGACGTCACGATCGCTGCGAGCAGCGGGGCCAGAAAACGAACCACGTTGGAGCGCTTGGCCCCGCTTGCTCGGTGGTGGAGCGTCCACGGCGTGGTCGCCGAGATCCCCTCGAGAGTGTTGCCGTCGATCGTCGCCATCGAGACGATCGTAAAGATCTGCGCGCGACGGCGGGATCCTCCCGAGAAACGACGTAGTCTCGTCACATGGGGCGTCAGGTGTTCGATGACAAGCTGCTGGCATTGATCTGCAACAACTCACTCGGTGTGCTGGCCACGATCAAGCAGGACGGGCGACCACAGCTGTCCAACGTGTCCTACCACTTCGATCCGCGGGCCCAGACCTTCCAGGTGTCGATCACCGAACCCAGGGCCAAGACGCGCAATCTGCGCCGCGATCCCCGCGCGTCCATCCACGTCAGTTCCGACGACGGGTGGGCGTACGCGGTCGCCGAGGGCGACGCGATCCTCACGCCGCCCGCCGCGTCCACCCACGACGACACCGTCGAGGGGTTGATCGCGTTGTACCGCAACATCTCCGGCGAACACCCCGACTGGGATGAGTTCCGGCAGGCCATGGTCGACGACCGCCGCGTGCTGATGACCCTGCCCATCACCCACGTGTACGGAATGCCGCCCGGCATGCGCTGAGCGGTCTAGGCTGAGCGCATGACCGACGAGACTCCCGAGAGCGACAACAAGCGCAAGTTCCGGGAGGCGCTGGAGCGCAAGAAGGCCAAGGCGGCAGGCGGAGCCGACCACAAGGACGCCGGACGGACCCAGCCACGGTCACACGGCCCCGTCGAAAACCGCCGCGAGTTCCGGCGTAAGAGCGGGTAGTTCAGGCCAATTCGACTGCCGCGGAGCGGATCGCAGCAGGGTTTGCGAGCCAACGCGCAAGAACAAGCGCCGCGATCATCACGACGACGCAGTAGACCCCCTGGTCTTTGAGGCCCCACGCCACCGAGGCCAGCGTCGCCGCGCCTGCCGTGCACAGCAACAGTCCGACCGTCAGGCTGCGCATCCCCGGCGTGGGCACGGATCCGCCGTCCCACAGCGGCAGCGGGTTGTTCTCCAGCGGGCGCAGCGCCACGAACGCGATACCGACCAGAGCCGTCATCAGCACCATCTGCACCACCGACAGCGCGACGAAACCGGGTGAGGCCGGGTCGTAGCGGTCGAACCCGGCGTAGTCGAACACAAGGTGCATGCCGAGCAGCAGCGGCATGTGCCACAGGTACAGCGTCATCGCCCCGGAGTTGCCGATCACGGCGAGCCACCACACGCGGGGCCGTTGCGCCCACCGGGTGATCGCGGGTGCCAGCGCGATCGCGAACGCGCACAGCATGATTGCGTGCCCGGCCAGCAGCAGTGACGGCGGTGTCATGTTCTTGAGCTGCTGGGTCTCGATGCCGACGAGGCTCAATTCATAAGGGCCGAAGTACAACAGCGCCAGGTTGACACTGAGCATGACCAGGCCGATCCGCAGGGCCGCACGTGCGGACAACAACCGCCGGCGGTAGGCGACACCGAGCATGCCGGGGATCAGCCACACCACGGTGTTGAGGTAGCCCAGCGTGGCGTAGCCGTCGGCGTTGATCCGCACGGTGTCGACGGCCGCGATGAACACATAGGTCCCGAGCACCGCGGCGGCGAGCCGGCCGGTGGTGGTGATGCGCGCGAGCAGTGGCACGGCGGCCAGCACCAGGACGTAGGCGCCCAGGAACCACAACAACTGTGTCGAGATGCCCGCGATCGGTTCGTATACGTGCACGGGGAGGATCGCGCGCAGCACCACCAGCGTGGCGGTCCAGAACGCCAGGTAGTAGAACACCGGGCGGTACAACCGCGTGCAGCGGCGCAGCAGCCATCCGCCCCACGCGGTGCCGGGCCGCCACGATTGCACGCACGCCGCGACCCCGGCGAAGAAGAACAGCGGCATGATCTGGAACACCCAGGTCAGCGCCTGGAACACGGGCGAGGCCGTGAGCAGGTTGCTCCAGATGAACACGTCGTCGCGGATCGTGCTGGTCGCCATGATCGTGTGGCCCAGCACCACACCCACCAGGCTCACGATGCGGATGACGTCGATGGCACGGTCACGGTCGTGCGGAGTGCTCGCCGCCACCTCGGCCGGGCTGGGGAACACCGTCATCGCGTTTGCTGTCATGGAAGCAAACGCTATGGGGCGTCGGCGATGGGGTCTCTAGGTAGAAGCACTCAATTCCGCGCTCTCGGCGCGTCTCTGCCGGGATTCCTCGACCAGGATGGCCACCAGACAGATCACCGCGAGCACGCAGACCGCAAGAGCGAACGCGATGCCTGCGGGGCGCAGGCCCCAGTGTTGCGCCGAGAGCCCCTCACCGACCACGGGCAGCGAGATCGCGACGTAGGCGACGACGAAATAGGTCGAGCTCACCTCGGCGCGACGGTCGGGCGGGGTCTTCTCAGCGATCGCGGCCAACCCCCGGCTGAAGCTCATACCCTGCCCGACGCCGGACACGACGGCCGCGGCGATCAGTGCGGGCAGTGACGAGAACAGCAGTGCCGCAGTGAGAATGAGCATGCCGGCGATCAGGATCGCGCAGCCGACGGCCACGGCCCGCCCTGGTTGGACCCGGTTGGCGAGTACCTGTGTGACGGCCGAGGCCGCGAAGATCGAGCAGGCGACCGCACCGGCGACGGCGTGGTTGTCGACGCCGATCACGTTGGACAGAAACGACGGTGCGACCGCCGTGTACATCCCCGTGACGGCGAAACCGGCGAACGCGGCGATGGCGGCGATGACGAACACGGTGCGCACCTCGGGCGGCACCGAGAGCCGCTGCAGGCCGATGCTGCCGGACCTGCTCGACGTCTCCGGAACGGCGAACACCGCGGCGCCGGCGAGCACCGCCATCACGATGTGGACGACGAACGACAGGTGCAACGGTCGGGGTGCGTATTCGACCAGCAGACCCGCGAGCAGCGGACCGGTGCCCAGGCCGCCGATGTTGGCGACGGTGGCGACCGCGGCGGCGCGGGTGCGCCAGGCCGGCGGTGCGGCCTCGATGACGGCCGCGGTCGCGGTCCCGGTGAAGATGCCCGCCGACAGGCCCGAGAAGATCCGCCCGATCAGCAGCACCGGGACGGAGTCGGCCATCAGGAACACCCCGGCGCTGATCAGCGCGGCCGCCACACCGGCCAAGAGCATGGGCCGTCGGCCGATGGCGTCCGACCAGCGGCCGAACAGCAGCAACGCAAACAGAACGCCACCGGCGTAGGTGGCGTAGATGACGGTGGTGGTGAGCACCGCGAAGTTCATGTGCTCGGCGTAGAGCGCATACATCGGGGTCGGCAGTGTGGTGCCGACCATGATCGCCGCGAAGGCATAGGCCAGAAGGGCAAATGAGAAACGCCGAGTGTGGGGCACGACCCGATCAACGCTTGCGCGTCGTCGACCTAATCCCCACACCCGGCGTCCGGTAGATGTGATGTCAGTGTGAAATTGCTTTTTCAGCGCCGACACCGGTCAGCGAGCGGACCTCCATCTCGGCGGCGATGGCGGGATCCTCGTCATCCGGCGAGGTCAGCGTGCCGACGATGCCCAGGATGAACGCCAGCGGGATCGACACGATGCCCGGGTTGGCCAGCGGGAAGAAGTCGAAGTCCGCGCCGGGGATCATCGCGGTCTTCGAACCCGACACCGCGGGGGAGAACACGATCAGCACGATCGTCGAGATCAGGCCGCCGTACATGCTCCACAGGGCGCCGCGGGTGTTGAACCGCTTCCAGTACAGCGAGTACACGATGGTCGGCAGGTTGGCCGCGGCCGCGACCGCGAACGCCAGCGCCACCAGGAACGCGATGTTCTGCCCGTTGGCCAGGATGCCCAGCCCGATCGCGAGGACGCCCAGCACCACCGCGGTGATGCGCGAGACCCGCACCTGCTCGTCCTCGGTCACCTTGTGCGACTTCAGCACGCTGGCGTACACGTCGTGGGCGAACGACGCCGACGCCGTGATGGTCAGGCCCGCGACCACCGCGAGGATCGTGGCGAACGCGACCGCGGAGATGATGCCGAGCAGGATCACGCCGCCGAGTTCGAACGCCAGCAGCGGGGCCGCCGAGTTCACACCACCGGCCGCACCGAGGATGCGGTCGGGGCCGACGAGCGCCGCCGCACCGTAGCCCAGCACCAGGGTGAACAGGTAGAAGGCGCCGATCAGCGCGATCGCCCACACCACCGAGCGGCGGGCTTCCTTGGCGGTCGGCACGGTGTAGAACCGCATCAGCACGTGCGGCAGGCCCGCGGTGCCGAGCACGAGCGCCAGCGCCAGCGAGATGAAGTTGATCTGCGAGGTGAACGATCCGCCGTACTGGGCACCCGGGGCCAGCACGTCGCGGCTTGCGACACCCTGCGTGGTGGATTCCGAGATCGCGGTCTGGGCGGAGCCGAGGATGTCGGAGAGGTTGATCCCGAACTTCACGAGCACCATGACCGTCATGAGGCCGGCGCCCGCGATCAGCAGCACGGCTTTGATGATCTGCACCCACGTGGTGCCCTTCATGCCGCCCACCAGGACGTAGACGATCATCAGGACGCCGACGACGGCGATCACCAGCGACTGGCCGGACCGGCTGTTGACGTCGAGCAGCAGTGCGACCAGACCACCGGCGCCCGCCATCTGGGCCAGCAGGTAGAACAGCGACACCGTCAGCGTGGAGGTGGCCGCCGCCATGCGGACCGGGCGCTGCTTGAGCCGAAAGCTCAGCACATCGGCCATCGTGAATTTGCCTGTGTTGCGCAACAATTCGGCGACAAGCAGCAGGGCGACAAGCCACGCCACCAGGAAGCCGATCGAGTACAGGAAGCCGTCGTAGCCGTAGACGGCGATGGCGCCCGCGATGCCGAGGAAGCTGGCCGCCGACAGGTAGTCACCGGCGATCGCGATGCCGTTCTGTGGGCCGGAGAAACCGCGACCGCCGGTGAAGAACTCGGTGGCGGTGGCGTTGCGCTTGCTGGCGCGGATCACCACGAAAAGCGTGACGACGACGAAGAGGCTGAAGATGCCGATGTTGGCTGCCGGGTTGCCGACGGTCTCGGCGGCATGCAGGGTCACGTTCACTGCGCGGGTCCTTCCAGTTCCTCACGGATGGCGGCCGCACGCGGGTCGAGTTCCCGGTTGGCGAACCGGACGTACAGACCGGTGATGACGAACGTCGACAGGAACTGGCCCAGGCCGATGATCAGGCCGACGTTGATGTTGCCGATCACCTGGATTGCCATGAAGTCGTGGGCGAAGGCGCCCAGGGCGACGTAGATGGCGTACCAGACCAGGAAGAACGCCGTCATGGGGAACACGAAGCGCCGCAGCCGGCTGCGCAGCTCCTTGAATTCGGGGCTGGCCTGCATGGCCACGAATTGCGCACTTGTGGGCGCGCGTCGGGGGGATAGGTCGGTTTCGGACACCGTGACTCCTGAAGGTCAACTGTGGGCGGGCTCGCGCACTGAACCTAATTGAGATGTGAGTCACATAGGGGATTGCCTGCTGGGCAGACGCCGAAACCCGGCAGTGCTGCGCTCAACGGTCGGTCATCGACGTTAAACGGCACTGTGATCGGCCGTGATCAGCGGGAAACGACCACCTTGCCCACCATGCGACCGGACTCGACCATCCGGTGTGCCTCGCGCAGGTTCGCCGCCGTGAAGCCGTCGATGGCCGTGGTCAGCGTCGTCCGCAGTTCACCGCGGTCCACCAGATCGGCGGCGTCGGCGAGCAGCCGTTGCTGCGCGGCGATGTCGTAACCGGTGAGCGGCCGCGTGAACATCAACTCCCAATGCCACGCAATGCTTTTCGTCTTCAGGCCCACCAGGTCCAGGCCTTCCGGCTCGTCGATGGCGGTGATGTGGCCGAAGGGCCGGACGATGTCGGCGAACACGTCGACGTTGCCTGCCGAGAACGGCGTGAACAGGTAGTCGACACCGTCGGGCGCGACGTCGAGCGCCTGTGCGCGCAGATCGTGGTGGTCGATCACCTCGTCGGCGCCCAGGTCGCGCGCCCACTGCCGGGACTCGTCGCGGCTCGCGGTCGCGATCACCCGCACCCCGGTGAGCTTCTTGGCCAGTTGGATCATGACCGATCCGACCCCACCGGCGGCGCCGAGAACCAGCAGGTCGCCCTGGGATTCCGCGGTGAGGTTGAACCGCTCGAACAGCGTCTCCCATGCGGTGATGGTGGTGAGAGGCAACGCGGCGGCGTCCCGGAACGACAGTGAGCGGGGTTTGCGCGAGACGATGCGCTCGTCGACGGCGTGCAGGTCGGCGTTGGTGCCGGGCCGGCTGACGTCACCGGCGTACCAGACCTCGTCGCCGACGGACAGGGTGGTGACCTCGCTGCCGACGGCCTCCACGACGCCCGCGGCGTCGAACCCGAGGATGGTGGGTTCGGTTGACGGGCTCAGGCTGCGCCGGCGCTTGATGTCGACGGGGTTCACCGACACCGCCTCGACGCGCACCAGCACGTCGTGTGGCCGGAGTTCGGGCACCTCGATGGTGATGTCCTGCAACGAGTTAGGGTCGTCGATGGGCAGCGCGTCGAACGCGCCGATGGCAGTCATGGTTGGCATGGGGCCGATGCTAGACCGTGAACCTTGGTGTCTTCCAAGGGCGATAAGTGTCATCGAGGAAAGCATCGCTGGTCGAGTACGCTTCTGACGGGTCGTCACGGGCCCTGCAGCGCCGGCGGTCAGCGGGACTGCGGCAGACGTTCGACGCCCATACCGAGCCGTTCCGGTACGTGCATACGCGCGAAGATCTGCGCGACGGTGGGTCCGCTGAGTGTCGTGCGGGTGGCCAGGCTGACGACGATCATCGTCAGGAACGCCAGCGGCACACTGACGGCGGCCGGGTACCCGATCATCACCGCGGGCCAACCGCCCAGGACGTTCTCGTCGACGCCGCCGGCGATCGCGATGATCACGGCGCTGCCGCACACCACCCCGCCGACCACCAGCCCGCTGGCCGCGCCCACCACGGTCAGCCGGCGCCACCAGATGCCCAGCACCAGAAGCGGGCACAGCGTCGAGGCCGCCACCGCGAACGCGAGCCCGACGCTGCGGGACAGTTCGAGTCCGGATACGAACAGCGACAACGGGATCGGGATGATCCCGCCGATCACCGCCGCGACGCGGAAGTCACGCACCCGCCCCCGCAGCACGTCGGTGGCCAGCGCGCCGGCGATGCTCACCAACAGTCCCGACGACGTCGCCAGGAACGCCGCGATCGCACCGGCGGCCACCAGCGCGGCCAGCAGTTGTCCCAACGCCCCGCCGATCGCCGCGCCGGGCGCCAGCAGCACCGCGGCGTCAGCGGTTCCGGTGATCAGCAACTGCGGCACGTACAACCGGGAGAACACCCCCAGCAGCGTCGGGAACAGGTAGAACAGCGACAGCAGTGCGATCACCGCCAGCGCCGTGCGTCGCGCGGCCCGCCCGTCGGGGTTGGTGTAGAACCGCACCAGCACGTGCGGCAGGCCCATCGTCCCGAGGAACGTCGCGACGATGATCGACACCACCTGGTACAGGGGGTGCCCGCCGCCCAGGCCGCCGCCGGAGGCCAGCCACTGCGAGCCGGTGCTCGGTGTGCCCGCGACCACCGGGGTGGCCGCGCCCGCGTCGAGGGTGAGGGTGGTTCCGGCGTCGAGGGTGTGGTCACCGGGTGCGCCGATCGGCGCGTCCGCCACCTCCTGACCGTCGAGGGTTCCGGTGACCGTGATGCCGGCCGGTTCGACGACGCGCACGACGACGTCGGTGTCGATGGCGACGGTGGTCTGCTCCTCGACGCTCGGCGGCAGCGGCCCGCCGAGTTCGCCGCGATCGTTGATGAACAAACCGAGCAGTGCGAGCGCCGGGATCGCGATCGCGGTCAGCTTGAGCCAGTACTGGAAGGCCTGGACGAACGTGATCGAGCGCATGCCGCCCGCGACCACGTTGGTGATCACGATCGCGCCGACCAGCAGCGGGCCGATCCAGACCGGTGCGCCCAGCAGCGTTTTCAGCGCGAGCCCGGCGCCCTGGTACTGCGGGGCCAGGTAGAACACGCAGATCACCACGACGACCAGCATCGCGACCTTGCGCAACCACACTGAGCCGAGCCGGAATTCGGCGAAATCGGGCACGGTATAGGCGCCGGAGCGGCGCAGCGGCGCGGCGACGAACAACAGCAGGCCCAGGTAGCCCGCCGTGAAACCCACGGGATACCACAGGGCGTCGGCGCCGTACTTCGCGATCAACCCGGCCACACCGAGAAACGATGCGGCCGAGAGGTATTCACCCGAGATCGCCGCGGCGTTCCAGCGTGACCCGACGCTGCGCGAGGCCACCAGGAAGTCCGATGTGGTGCGCGAGAACTTCACGCCGTAGGCGCCGATCGCGATGGTCGCCACGGCCGCGAACAGCAGCGCGGCAGCGGTCAGGGGAGAGCCGGTCATGGTTCGCTGTCGACCACGCGGACGAAGTCCCGCTCGCCCTGCTCGGCCAGCCGGACGTAGATCCGTCCCACGCCGTAGAGCAGGGGATAGATCAGCCCGGCCAGGATCAGCCAGTTCAGCCGGATCCCGAACACGGAGAGCGACGCCAGTTCCGGTGCAGCCGTGGTGAACAGCACCACGGCCGCCACGATCGAGACCACCACCGCGGCCAGGCGCAGCGCGAGCCCGAGCTGGGCGCGCATCAGGCCGCGTACCAGCGCGTCGCCCACCTGTGTCTGCTCCTGCACCTCGATGCGGGTGCGCACCATGCGCGCGCCTCGTCGGTGCGCGAGCACCACGCGTCGTCGTACCGGTTTCTCCCCGCTAGTCATCGGCACCTGCCGGTTTCAGGTTGCGCATGGGGTCACGGACCAGGCGGTCGCGCAGTTCTCGTGCCTGCCTGCGGCTCACGGGAAGTTCGACGGCGGGCGAGGCGCCGTTGGCGCGCAGCCGTACCAGCACCGCACCGTCGGCGGTGCGCAGGCCCGTGACTTGCTTCAGCGACACCAGATACGACCGGTGGATGCGCTGGAAGCCGTGGTCTCGCCAGCGGGTTTCCAATGTGCTCAACGGGATTCGGACCAGGTGCGCACCGGTGGCCGAGTGCAGCCTGGCGTAGTCGCCCTCGGCCTCGACCCAGCCGATGCTGTCGCGCGGCACCAGGTGGGTGATACCGCCGAGTTCGGCGGGGACCACCGCGGAGTCCTGATCGTCGGCGGGGGTCTCGGTGGTGGGTGCGGGCGCGGCGCCCACGCGTCGGACGGCTTCGTCGAGGCGGTTCTGCCGGATCGGTTTGAGCAGATAGTCGACCGCGCCGACGTCGAACGCCGCGACGGCCTTGTCGTCGTGCGCGGTCACGAACACCACCGCGGGCCGGTGCGCGAAGTTGGTGAGCACGCCGGCGAGTTCGATGCCCGACAGGCCGGGCATGTTGATGTCGAGGAACACCGCGTCGATGGTGTGCCGGTTCAACTCGCGCAGGGCCGAGGTCGCGTCGGAGGCCGTGAGCACCTCGGCGACATCGGGATTGCGGCCCAGCAGATAGGCCAGTTCGTCGAGTGCGGGGGCTTCGTCGTCGACCGCGAGCACGGTCAGTGCGCGCGTGCTCATCCGAATGCACCTCCGCCGGCGTGCACGCCGGACCGGAACTTCGGTACCCGCATCATGACCTTGGTTCCCGCTCCTAACGCCGTCTCGACCACAAGACCGTAGTCGTTGCCGAATGCGGCGCGCAGGCGATGGTCCACATTCGTCAGACCCACGTGTGCGCCCTGGTCGGTGCGATCGGCCAGCGCGTCACCCTGTCCGGCGCGCAGGGTCTCGGGGTCCATGCCTGCACCGTCGTCCTCGACGGTGATGACGCAGTCGGTGCCCTCGTCACGCGCGATGATCTCGACGGTGCCGCCGCCCTGGCCGGCCAGCCCGTGACGCACGGCGTTCTCGACCAGCGGTTGCAAGGCGAGGAACGGCACCACGACGTTGAGCACCTCGGGTGCCACCTGCAATCGCACCTTCAGCGACTGTCCGAACCGGGCGCGCTCCAAGGTGAGGTAGCGGTCGATGTTGCGCAGTTCGTCGGCCAGCGTCGTGTACTGGCCGGCGGCCCGGAACGAGTACCGCGTGAAGTCGGCGAACTCCAGGATCAGCTCGCGGGCGCGGTCGGGGTCGGTGCGCACGAACGACGCGATGGTGTTGAGCGCGTTGTAGATGAAGTGTGGGCTGATCTGGGCGCGCAGCGCGAGCACCTCGGCGCGGTCCAGCCGGGCGCGTGACGCGTCGAGTTCGGCGAGTTCGATCTGGCTCGCGGCGTACCGCGCCACCTCGCCGACAGCGCCGAGCATGCCCGGCCCGGGAGTGCTCGCGGTGACCACCACCAGGGCGCCCAGCACGTCGCCTGCCTCGGTGAGCAGCGGCTGGGCCACCACGGTCATCGGCCGGGCGCTGGTGAGCTTGCGGCGCTGGTCGGCGATCGAGTCGCGGGCCGTGCTGGTGCACGTGTCGACGATGTCGGTATGCCACAGCGCGTCGTCGTCGGGATCGAGCGCGAGCAGCTGACCGTCACCGTCGAACAGGGCGAGCCCTTGGGTGACGGTGAGCCCGCGCAGGTACGGCGCCGCGGTCTGCGCCGAGTCGGTGTCCAGGCCGCGGCGTAGTGCGCGTGCCGCCGACGACGCGGTGTGCAGGGCCGCGTGGACGGCCCGTTCGGTGGGGGTTGCGACGACGCGGCGGGTGCGCACCACCACGATCGCGACCACCGCCGTCAGCACCAGCGCCAACGCCAGCGCTATCGCAACCTCGCCCGACACTATTGAGACATTATTGGAGCCCTATTGAACCGGGCACGCGTATTGCTGCGCGACGTTCATGACGCGCTGCTGGGCACCCGGGCCGACGACCCCTTGCGCGGCCAGTTCCAGACCGATGTAGCCCGGGATGCCGCCGATGCACGCCTGGTGGGCCACGCGCCACGCGGTGTCCGGGTTCAGGTGGTAGCCGTTGCGTTCCAGGCCCTGCATGTACTCGTCGAATGCCGGCGTGCCCTGGTCGGGGATCGCGTGTGCCGCAGCAGCAAAGGCGATCGCGGCGCCGACCGCGGCCACAAGGGGCGCAATCACACGTTTCATGTCTGTTCTCCAGGGGTGTCACCAGGCAAATACTGATTACACGTTCGCACACCGCACCGACACCGGCGTCAAAACGCGATCTAAACTGGCCACGTGCCCACGCTGCAGCTTGTGCAAGACCCGGACGCCGACGCGCTGTTGGAGTCCAACCCGTTCGCGCTTCTGGTCGGCATGCTGCTCGATCAGCAGATCCCGATGGAGACCGCGTTCGCCGGGCCCAAGAAGCTCGCGGACCGTATCGGGAAGGTCGACGCGGTGCACATCGCCGAGTACAACCCCGACAAGTTCGCCGAGAAGTTCTCCGAAACCCCTGCCGTGCACCGGTTTCCGGGATCGATGGCAAAGCGGGTGCAGGCGCTCGCGCAGGCCGTCGTCGACGATTACGACGGTGACGTCACGGCGATCTGGACCGGCGGTGACCCCGACGGCCCCGAGGTGCTGCGCAGGCTCAAGCGGCTGCCCGGGTTCGGCGATCAGAAGGCCCGGATCTTCCTGGCGCTGCTGGGCAAGCAGTACGGCGTGACGCCCGAGGCTTGGCGTGAGGCGGCGGGTGACTACGGCAAGGCCGGCACCTACATGTCGGTCGCCGATGTCGTGGATGCCGGGTCGCTGCAGAAGGTCCGCGCGTACAAGAAGGACATGAAGGCCGCCGCGAAAGCCACCAAGAACAAGTAGGCCAAGTGACAAGCAGCCCTAGAACGGGGCGCCGTCGAAGCGCTCGCGCGTGGCGATCTCGGAGACGGGCTTGCGTGTGAGTTTGGTGGGCTGGTGCACGGGCTTGCCCAGCGGCAGGACCGCCGCCACGGCGTAGTCGTCGGGAATGGCGAGCAGCTCTTTGACCTTCGGCTCCTCGGCGATCGCCATCGTCGTGAGCACGCCGCCGAAGCCTTCGTTGCGCGCCGAGAGCAGGATGTTCCACACGAACGGATACACCGACGCACCGGACACCACGCCGATGCGGTCGAGGTCCTGATCGAACGCGGCGACGACACCGAGATCGACGCACACCACGATCACCACCGCGGCGTCGAGCAGCGGTGTGGCGCGGGGGACGTCGACGGCCGCGAGATCCGCTTCGGTGACGGCCGTGGGATGCAACGGATTCCACGGGTTCTCACCGATGCGCTTCTGGGCGATGTAGCGGCGGGATCCGGTGATGGTGAGATCGGCGAGCGCCTCGCGGGTGTCGCGGTCGCGGATCACCACGACACGCGTGCCCTGCCGGTTGCCGCCGCTGGGGGCGAACCGGGCGTTGTCCAGGATGCGCCTCAGCACGTCGTCGGGGAGGGGATCGCCGGTGAACTGGCGAATCGCGGCGGTTGTGCGGACGACGTCGGTGAACTCCATGGATGCATCCTTTTGCCTTTTGTATTCCTATGCAATGGTGAACATATGGCGAAGACACATCTGAACTGTCCCTGCGGAGAAGCGATCGTCGGCACCGATGAGGACGATCTGGTCGAGAAGGCGCAGGCGCACCTCGCCGAGTCCCACCCCGGTCGCGAGTACGACCGCGAGATGATCCTGTTCATGGCGTACTGACGCCCTCGATTCGCGCAGAACAAAATTCCCGGTCGCCGGCATGTCGCCAGCGACCGGGAATTTCGTTTCCCCATTTTCTCGATGTGGTCAGGGCACCACCGTGGATCCGATGGTGGGCATGAACTGGCACTGCTTCTCGGTCGTCGTGACCTGGCCGAAGATCGTGGAAATGATGCTGCCCGAGCCGGTGTCGGCGATCGCGGTCAGCGTGGTCGGCCCCTCGGGGTTGAGGTCCGGGCGTGTCTTGAGCGTGGCGCTGCCCGACTTGCCGGTGGTGAGGTTCACCCAGGTGACGTTGAGCGGCAGTTTCTGCTCGGCGGCCGGGCCGGGGGTGCCGATCGCGGTGAACACGTAGGCCGTCTGGCCGGGTCCCGGGCCGGGCAGCGGGATCGTCGCAGGGCCGGCCACCGAGATGGCGGTCGCGAGGACGTTGCCGCCGTCGGCGAGGCACCCGTTGCTGATCGACGGGTACATGAACTCCTGCGTCACCGGCGCGTCCGGGCCGAATCCCGGTGCCGCTGCCGCGGCCGGGGCGGGCGCGGGCGCCGGGGCCTCAGGTGCCGGTGCCGCAGCTTCAGGTGCCGGTGCGGGAGCGGCCTCAGGCGCGGGTGCCGGGGCCGCCTCAGGCGCTGGGGCGGGCGCCGGGGCGGCCAGTGGTTCGGCGGCAGGCGGCAGCGCCTCGGCGGGGCCGACGGCGTGCGCCGGGTCGATCCCGGCGGGCAGGTGCGCGTCGAGCCCGGCGCCGGCGGCCGGGATGTGTTCGGGCGTCGCGGTGAGGGGTTCGGCGACGAACTGGTTGACCGCCGTCGCCACATTGCGAGAGTCAGCAGGTTCCGTCTTGTTGGCGGCGAACGCCTGAGCCGCGGCCATCAGCAGCTGCGCGGCACCGGCCGGATCGGCCGCCGCCTGCTGGATGACCGGGCTCAGCCCCTGCACCGCCGACAGCCCCGGCGCCTGCGCGGCGTCGATCGGCAGCGGCCCCGGGTCGGCATGCGCGATGCCGGTGCCGAGGAGCAGCGCGGCCGACGATCCGATCGCGGCGGCGGTGGCGAGGAACGTTTTCGGTGACATGACTCTCCCAGTGGGTTTCGACGGTCAGACCAGTTCGGGGGTCACGGCAGACCGGCGGTCAGCAGCGGCGCCAGCGGCGCGACTGCCGAGGGGGCCGAAGCCGCGGGTGCGGTGAGGGCGGGTGCGGCTGCCGTGGCCGCGCTGGCGGCGGTGTTGGTGGCGGCCGGGGCGAGGCCGGCCAGCGGCGAGCCGATGGGCGCCAGCGAAGCGAGGTCGCCGGGGATGTTGACCGTCTGCGGCAGCGGGATCGGCATACCGGGCACCTGCGGGATGGTGACCTCGGCCGACGGCACGAGCGAGGCCACGCCGTTGGCGGCCGGGGTGACCGCGGGCGCGGTGCCGGTCGCGGCAGGCACCGTGGCGGGCGCTGTGGCCGGCGCCTGCGGCAGGGTCAGGGTTGCCTGCGCGGTCGGCTGCGGCGCCGGGGCCTGGGCCTGGGTTCCGGTGAGCGCGGAGGCGACGCCCTGCAGCAGCTGCGGCGCGGCGCCCGGCACGCCGGCGAGTTGGTTGACCACCGGCAGGTTCGGCATCGGCGCGGGCGGAACCGGGGCCGGCTCGGCGTTCGCCGCGCCGCTCAGGGCCACCGCGACCGGGAGAGCGCCCGCTGCCGCGATCATGCCGGTGGAAATGGCTTTCCAGGTGAATTTCATCGTTCTCCCAATCGATTGACTGCACGTCTGGGCTCGAACGTATCGAGTTACTGGTGTTACTCAAGTGACACGTGTGGCGGTTATTCAACCGTTACGGCAGTGAGGGTCAACGGTTACCGGGGCGCTAAAGTCGGGGCCGTAGACACGAAATCAGCACCCGAAGTCCCAGCATCCGCGCGGCTGCAGCGCCTGGCGCCGATGTTGCTGGTCGTCAGCATCCTGGCGCGGCTGGCATGGACCTACCTCGTGCCCAACGGCGCCAACTTCGTCGACCTGCACGTCTACGTGGGCGGCGCGGACGCCCTCGACGGCCCCGGCGCGCTCTACGACTACGTCTATGCCGACCAGACACCGGACTTCCCGCTGCCGTTCACGTATCCGCCGTTCGCCGCGATCGTGTTCTACCCGCTGCACCTGCTGCCGTTCGGGGTGGTGGCGTTCATCTGGCAGATCGGAATCATCGCCGCGCTCTACGGCGTCGTGCGCGTCAGCCAGCGGCTCATGGGGCTGCAGTCCCAACGGCGCGTCGCGATGCTGTGGACCGCGCTCGGCATCTGGACCGAACCGCTGCGCAGCACGTTCGACTACGGCCAGGTCAATGTCGTGCTGGTGCTCGCGGTGCTCTGCGCGGTGTCCACGACGCGGTGGTGGCTTTCGGGTCTGCTCGTCGGGTTGGCGGCCGGCATCAAACTCACGCCCGCGGTCGCGGGCCTGTACTTCCTCGGGGCGCGCCGCTGGGCCGCGGTCGCGTGCTCGGCGGCGGTGTTCTTCGCGACGGTCGGCGTGTCGTGGCTCGTGGTGGGTGCGCAGGCCCGCCGGTACTTCACCGAACTGCTGGGCGACGCGGACCGGATCGGGCCCATCGGCACGTCGTTCAACCAGTCGTGGCGCGGCGGGATCTCACGGATCCTGGGTCACGACGCGGGATTCGGGCCACTGGTGCTGATCGGTATCGGCATCACCGCGGTCCTCGCGCTGCTGGCGTGGCGAGCGATCGGCGGCGCGCAGGATCGACTCGGCGGCATCCTCGTGGTGAGTCTGTTCGGGCTCGTGCTCTCGCCGATCTCGTGGACGCACCACTGGGTGTGGCTGATCCCGCTGATGATGTGGCTGCTGCACGGGCCGTTGTCGGCCCTGCGCGGCGCGCGGATCCTGGGCTGGGGCTGGCTCGCGCTGACCCTGCTGGGTGTCCCGTGGCTGCTCAGTTTCGCGCAGCCCACCATCTGGGAGATCGGCAGGCCGTGGTACCTGGCCTGGGCCGGGCTGGTCTACATCGTCGCGACATTGGCGACGCTCGGGTGGATCGCCTTCAGTCGGAAAGGATCCGGTTGATCTCCTCGGCCATCTGGACGTCCTTTTCCGTGATACCGCCCGCGGCGTGCGTGACCAACGCGAAAGTCACTGTCCGCCAACGGATGTCGATATCCGGATGATGGTCCTTCTCCTCGGCGAACTCGGCAACCCGTCGCACGGCGTCGATCCCGTCGAGGAACGTCGGAAACTTCACCGAGCGCCGCAGGGCCCCTGCGGCGCGTTCCCACCCCGGCAGATTCGGCAGTGCGGCATCAACCTGATCGTTCGATAACACAGCCATGACGTTGACCGTATACCGTCAGGCGCGATGACAAAGCAGATCGTGGTGGCCGGGGCGCTGATCTCGCGTGGGACACTGCTGGTCGCCCAGCGTGACCGCCCGGCCGAGCTGGCGGGGCTGTGGGAACTTCCTGGCGGAAAGGTGACGCCCGGGGAGAGCGACGCCGACGCGCTGGCACGCGAACTCCGCGAGGAACTCGGCGTCGACGTCGCGGTGGGGGAGCGCCTCGGTGCCGACGTCGCGCTCAACGACGCCATGACACTGCGCGCCTACCGGGTCACCCTGCGCTCGGGAAGCCCGCATCCCCATGACCACCGCGCGTTGCGATGGGTGGGTGCCGACGAAATCGACGGCATCGCATGGGTTCCCGCCGATCGGGCGTGGGTGCCCGATCTGGTCGCCGCCCTGTCAGGACGGTAGATCCCTCACTTGCTGAACCCCGCCGTCAGGCCGCTGACCAGCTGGCGGCGGCCCAGCACGTAGAGCACGACCACCGGGAAGGTGCTGAGCACCACCGACGCCATGACCGCGGGCACGTTGACGCTGTACTGGCCCTGGAACGACCACAGGGCCAGCGGCAGGGTCCGCTGATCGGGGCTCTGGGTGAGCACCAGTGGCAAAAGAAAGCCGTTCCACACCGTGAGGCCGTTGTACACCGCAACCGTGACCAGAGCGGGCCGCGCCATCGGAAAGGCGAGCTGCCACAACGTGGACCACTCACTCGCACCGTCGATGCTCATCGACTCGAACAGTTCCCCGGGCACGTCCCGGATGAAGTTCGCCAGCACCAGCACCGACAGCGGAATGGCAAATGCGATGGAGGGCAGGATGATCGCGAGCAGCGTGTCGTAGAGGTGGAGCCTGATGATGATCAGGTACACGGGGATCACCACGGCCTGCAACGGGATCGCCAGTCCGGACAGGAAGATCACGTTGGCCCAGCGAAGGAACCGTCCGTTGCCTCGAACGATCGCGTACGCCGCCATGAACGCCAGCAGGACCGTGGGCACCACGGTCCCGGCGGCGACGACGACGCTGTTGAGGAAGTAGCGCGGGAAACCGGACTGGGCGACGAAGACGTACTGCTCGAAGTTCGATTCCGGAGAGGGCAGCAACGGGTTGGTGGCGAAGTAGTTGGACTGGCTCTTCAGGCTGGTGATCACGATCCAGTAGATCGGGACCATGATGATCGCCAGCCACACACACGAGATGACCGCACCGACCCAATTGGGTCGCTCGCCTCGGCGCACCCGCAGAGGTTGTCGCTTGGGCCGTGCGGGCGGAGTCGCGATCCGGTGGGGTCCGGTGGTCAGGGTCGCAGCCATCTCAGGCACCGTCCAATCGGCTCTCGGACGGAGCACCCCCGCCCAGGCGGCGTAGCACCAGCGCGATGACCAGGCCGACGACCACCAGGATCACGGCGATCACGCTGGCCGGGCCCATGAGGTTGGCCTGGAACCCACGTCGGTACATGTCGAGTGCGAGCACACGGGTGGCGTCGCCGGGTCCGCCGCCGGTGAGCACGAAGATCAGGTCGAAGAAGGTCAGCGAGCCGATCACCATGAGCGTGGACGACGTGACCATCGTGTGGCGCATCTGGGGCAGCGTGATGGAGAAGAACTGGCGGCACCGGCCCGCACCGTCGAGTTGCGCGGCCTCGTACATCGACCGCGGGATCTGCTGGATGGCGCCCTGGTAGATCAGCGAGTGGAACGGCACGAACTGCCACGACACGATGAAGATCACCACGCCCAGCGCCAATCCGTCCTTACCGAGCCAGTCCTGGCTCAGCAGCGGAATGCCCAGCCCCACACCGAGCCCGAAATTCGGGTCCAGCAGCGCCTTGTAGGTGATCGCGATGGCGGCCGAGCTCAGCAGCAACGGGATGAAGTAGAACACCGCGAGCCATTCCCGGTACCGCTGGCGGCCGGCGAGAAACGCGCCGATGAGCAGGCTGGCCGGTGTCTGCACCGCCCACGACAACGCCATCAGCAGGAACGTCACCCAGATGGTGTGTGGCAGAGACGGGTCCGTGAGCACGGACTGCCAGCTGGACAATCCGGCAGGCTGGATGGCCCCGATGCCGTCCCACTGGGTGAAGCTCAGCAGCAGAACCCCGACGAGGGGTATCACGGCGAACGCGACGAAGAACACCAGGGCGGGTACGGCGAGGTACCCGACGCGGACGTCCCGTACGGAGCGCGGGTGGCCCTGTTGACGACGGAATCCGGTTGTTGCCGAAGTCATCTGCTGGTGGCCTGGTTCATGTTGTCGGCGAACTGCTGCGGGCTGATCGAGAGCTGGAACAGCTTGGCGATGTTGTCGAGCAGCGTTTCGGCGGCCGTCGGTGACAATGCCTGGTCCCACGACTGCCCGAACGTCTTGGCCTCGGTGGAAACGCGGTAGATGAACTCCAGGAAATCGGCGTCGTCCGAGCCGGCCAGCTGGCCCTGCGTTCCCTGCACGATCGGCACACTGCCGATGTCGATCCACTCCTTGATCTCCTGGTCCGACAGGACCGCCGTGCTGAGGAACTTCTTGGCCACCTCCTTCTGCTCGTCGGTGGCCTTCGAGTAGATCGACAGGTACTGAGCGGGGTTGCCCACGGTGGTCGACGGGTCGCCGGTGCCCCCGTCGACGGGTGGGAAGTTCATGTAGCCCAATTTGCCGCTGGACACGAAATCACCGCCGTCGGTGGCCATTCCGCCGTAGGTCCAGCTGCCTTGCAGCATCATGGCGGCCTTACCCGTGTACAGCAGGGCCTGATCGGCGTTGGAATCTGGCGTGACAGAGGAGAAGCCCCTGACGAAACCGTCGGCCTTGATCAACTCCTGCACCTTGGTCAGCGCATCGATCGCCGCGGGATGCGACCAGGCGTTGTGCTCGCCCTCGTAGGCCGCCTCGAACACCTCGGGTCCACCCAGCCGGTCGAACAGGAACTCCAGCCACATCATCTCGGGCCACCGGGACTGGCCCGCAAGCGAGATGGGCGCCACGCCTGTGGCGTTGAACTTCGGCACCAGATCCATGATGTCGCCCCAGCTCTGGGGCGGCGCCGCACCGACCTTGTCGAACACTTCCTTGTTGTAGTAGAGGACGACGGGCTGAACCACCTCGGCGGGCATCGCGTAGATCCTGCCGTCGATGGTCGCGGGCCCGAAAGCCGTGGGGAACAACCGGTCTTTGACCGCCGGGTTCTCGTCGAACCACGACGTCAGGTCGTCGACCTGGCCCGCGTCGACGTAGCTGCGCAAAGTGCCGCCGCCCCAACCGAAGATGATCGTGGGGGCCTGCCCGGCGCCGACGGCGGTCTTGATCTTGGTCTTGTAGGCGTCGTTCTGGAATGCGGTGTACTGGATCTGCTGGTCGGGGTTGGCCTGGTTGAAGCGCTCCACCGCGGCGGTGCGGATGGACTCCTGCGGTTGGGAGCTGAGAAACCAGTACGACGCCGCTCCTGGCGCGCCGCCTCCGCCCCCGCCCGACCGACTGGGCCCTGAGCTTCCACACGCGGCCAGCGCACCGAGCAGCGGCACGCCGAGCGCGGCGGCCAGAAAGGCCCTGCGAGACGTGCTCGGCAAGAAATCAGCCTTGGACTCAACAACATTGGCGTCGACAGATTTGAGATCCACGCTCAGCTCCGTACGTACGGGCCGCGCCGTCGCGGCGTGTCGGTTTTCCGGGAGCGGGTCATCGAGACGTCTCGAAAATTTTCGAAATGATGACCGCAAAACTCAACATAATTTTCGGTTTTATCGGTGTCAATAGCGACTTTTGGCGGCTTATGCGTGCCGGTCAGCAGCGGGCAGATTTGGCAAACATGTTGTTGGAAGCCTGTTTTAGTGCTATTACATTTGTATCGGGATTCGCTGTTGGGCAGCCCGAACAAATCGAAACTTTTCGAGGTTCAATTTTTTTCACAACCGGAAAGGACCGTCTCGTGACGTCACTACGACCGGCCGAGCAGAATTCTGCTGGCGCCGGGACCGTCCTGAAACCATGGCACGACACCACGCTCCCGGCAGCCGAACGGGTGGAATTGCTCCTGGCCGAACTGAGCCTCGAGGAGAAGGTCGCCCAGTTGGGCAGTCGCTGGGTGAGCAACGACCGGGGCGCCCGCGAAGACGATCGCGATGCGCATGACTTTGCCGAGACCGCAGAGCAGGAGGCCTCACTCAACATCGCGCCGATGGAGGACGCCTTCGCGTTGTCAGGCTCGGTCCCGCTGCATGAGGCCGCCCGCCACGGCCTGGGCCATCTCACCCGGGTCTACGGAAGCCGTCCCGTCACACCCGCCGAAGGCGCCGCCGAACTGATGCGCCAGCAGCGCACCGTGCTCGAACAGTCGCGGTTGGACATCCCGGCACTGGTCCACGAGGAGTGCCTGACCGGTTTCACCGCGTACGGTGCCACGGTGTACCCCGCCGCCATCGCGTGGGGCGCCACCTTCGACCCGCCGCTGGTGCGGGAGATGGCTGCGGCGATCGGCCGCGACATGGCTGCTCTCGGTGTGCACCAAGGGCTTTCACCGGTCCTGGACGTGGTGCGCGACTACCGCTGGGGCCGCGTGGAAGAGACGATGGGTGAAGACCCCTACGTCGTGTCCACTCTCGGCGCGGCGTACATCGAAGGGTTGCAGAGTGCGGGAGTGATCGCCACCCTCAAGCATTTTGCCGGTTACTCGGCATCCCGCGCCGGACGCAACCACGCGCCGGTGCCGATGGGCAGGCGTGAGCTCGCCGACGTCATCTTCCCGCCGTTCGAGGTCGCGGTCACCGTCGCGGGCGCGGGCTCGGTGATGAGCGCATACAACGACATCGACGGAGTTCCGGCATCTGCCGACGCCTGGCTGCTCACCGACGTGCTGCGTGGGCAATGGGGTTTCCGCGGCACCGTGGTCTCCGACTACTGGTCCGTGCCGTTCTTGGCCATGATGCACCGCGTGGCGGCAGATGCCGACGAGTCCGGCGCCGCGGCGCTCGCGGCGGGCGTCGATGTCGAACTGCCCGACACGGTCGGTTTCGGCACCAACATCGTCGAGCGCGTCCGCAACGGCCAGCTACCGGTCGAGTTCGTCGACCGGGCCGTGCGGCGGCTGCTGCTGCAGAAGGTCCAGCTGGGCCTCCTGGATCCCGGCTGGACCCCGGAGGCATCGGTGGCCGGCGCCGCCGAGACCGATCTCGACGCGCCCGCCAACCGAGACATCGCGCGCCGCCTGGCCGAACGCTCCGTCATCCTGCTGGACGCCGGCAGTGCCCTCCCGCTCGACGGGCCGGGCACACAAGCGCCCGGCCGGATCGCCGTCGTCGGCCCGTGCGCGGCTGACGCGCGAACATTCATGGGCTGCTACGCATTTCCCAACCACGTGCTGCCCCGCTACCCGGGGCGCGGGCTCGGCGTGGCGGTGCCCACCGTCGTGGATGCGCTTGCCGACGAACTCTCCGGCGCGCAGATCCGCTACGAGCAGGGCTGCGGAGTGCAGGACCCCGACCGGTCCGGTTTCACCGCCGCGGTCGACGCCGCGAAATCCGCGGATCTGTGCATCGCCGTGGTCGGTGACCTCGCGGGAATGTTCGGAAACGGTTCGTCGGGGGAGGGCAGCGACGCCGAGGACCTACGGCTGCCCGGTGTCCAGGCCGATCTGCTCGAAGAACTGCTCGCGACGGGTGTTCCCGTCGTCGTGGTGGTGGTGTCCGGCCGGCCGTACGCACTCGGCGCCGTGGCAGGCCGGGCGGCCGGCCTTATCCAGGCGTTCATGCCGGGTGAAGAAGGCGGGGCCGCGATCGCGGGCGTGCTGTCGGGACGCGTGCAGCCGGGTGGCAAGCTCCCCGTGCAGATTCCGCGTACCCCGGGCGGGCAGCCCGGCACCTATCTGCAGCCGCCGCTGGGAACGCTGGGCGCCGATGTCAGCAGCGTCGACCCCACGCCGCTGTACCCGTTCGGGTACGGACGCAGCTACACCACCTTCGAGGTCGACGATCTGCGTATCAGCTCCGAACGGGTGCCCACCGATGGCGACTGGACCGTGTCCGTGCGGGTCCGCAACACCGGCCCCCGCGACGGTGACGAGGTGGTGCAGCTGTATCTCGAAGACCCGGTGGCCTCGGTGGCACGCCCGACCCGCCAGCTCATGGGCTATGCGCGCGTGACCGTGCCTGCCGCGTCCGCGGTGACCGTGACGTTCGGCCTGCACGCCGACCGCACGGCGTTCACCGGGCGCGACCTCACCCGGATCGTCGAGGCGGGTCAAGTGGATCTTCTGGTCGGAACGTCGGCCGCCGACATCGCCTGTCGCGGCACCGTCCGGCTGACCGGGCCCACCCGCACGGTCGGATCGGACCGCACCATGCTCACCCCGGTCACCGTGGTACCCGAGGACCCGCGATGACCGAGAGCGTCGGCCAGGCCTCGGGTTCACGCGCGACGCTGGCCACTGTCGCCGCCTCGGCCGGCGTCTCGATAGCCACGGTGTCCAAGGTGCTCAACGGCCGTGCCGACGTGGCGCCGGCCACCCGCTCGCGGGTCAAGGCCCTGCTGGCGCAACATCATTACGTCGCGCGGCGCACCGAACTCGGCGACCTGGCCGCGGCGTCCGCGGACCGGCCGGGACCGCCGACAGTCGAACTGCTGTTCCGCGAGGACTTCAACGCCTACGGCATCGAGGTGGTTCAGGGTCTGCTCGACGCAGGCTGCGCGGCCGGGGTCGCCGTGGTCGTGAGCCGTCGTCCCGATGACGAGGGGGACAGCGACGGCACGGCACAGTGGGTGTCCGACCTGGCGGCCGCGGGCAGGCGCGCGGTGATCTCGGTGGCCGACGAACTGCCCGAGGCGGATATCGCCGCGCTGCACCGGTTCGGACTTCCCCTGGTGGTCATCGATCCGCTCAACCAACCGACGACCCGGATCACCAGCGTGGGCTCCACCAACTTCTCCGGTGGCCTGGCCGCCACCCAGCACCTGCTGTCGCTCGGGCACCGACGGATCGCGTACGTCGGCGGCCCGGTGACCGCCGCGTGCAACCAGGCCCGCCTGCACGGCTACCGAGCGGCGATGGAGGAGGCGGGCGCCGCCGTCGTCGACGGTTATGTCCGCACCGGAGACTTCCTCTACGACAACGGACTTCGGGAAGGATCCGCGCTGCTCGACCTCCCTGAGCCGCCGACGGCGGTCTTCGCGGCCAGCGACGAGACCGCGCTCGGGGTGATCGAGGCCGCCCGCTCCCGAGGCTTGCGGGTGCCCGAGGACCTCAGCGTCGTCGGTTTCGACGACACCCAGTTGGCCAGGTTGTCGGCACCACCGCTGACCACGGTCCGTCAGCCGCTGCGGGAGATGGGGGCGGTCGCCATGCGCACCGCGCTGCGCCTCGCCGACGGCGACGAACTCGACTCACACCACGTCGAGTTGGCCACCCAGTTGATCGAGCGGAGTTCGACCGCCCGTCTGTAGCCCTCCGACAGGAGCAGTTCATGAGCCAACCCGACCGTACGCTCGGCTTCCCCGACGGCTTCGTCTGGGGAACCGCGACGGCCAGCTATCAGATCGAGGGTGCGGTCACCGCGGGTGGGCGTGCTCCGTCGATCTGGGATACGTTCTCGCACAAGCCCGGAGCCGTCCACAACGGTGACAACGGCGACGTCGCGGACGACCACTACCACCGCTACCGCGAGGACGTCGGCCTGCTGGCCGACCTGGGCGTGACGCACTACCGGTTCTCGCTGGCCTGGCCGCGCCTGCAGCCCGACGGAAAGGGACCGATCAACACCGAAGGCCTGGACTTCTACCAGCGGCTGGTCGACGAGTTGCTCGCGCACGACATCCAACCGTGGGTGACGCTGTACCACTGGGACCTGCCGCAGACCCTCGAGGACGCGGGTGGGTGGCCCGCGCGGGACACCGCGCAGCGCTTCGCCGACTACGCGGCAATGACGCACGGCAAACTGCACGACAGGATCCGGCACTGGACCACGCTCAACGAGCCATGGTGCTCGGCGTTCCTGGGTTACGCGGCCGGCGCGCACGCACCGGGGCGCACCGAGCCCGCAGCCGCGCTGGCCGCCGCCCACCACCTGATGTTCGGCCACGGCCTCGCGGTCGCGGCCATGCGCGCGCAAGACGGCGACTCGCAGTTGGGCATCACCGTGAACCTGACCCCGGTCTCTCCCGCCACCGAAGAGCCTGCCGACGTCGACGCCGCCCGCCGCGTCGACGCGGTCTCCAATCGACTCTTCCTCGATGCGTTGCTGCGGGGCCGCTACCCCGCTGACCTGAGTGCCGACGTCGCGATGATCAGCGATTTCGGATTCGTGCAGCCCGGGGACGAGGCGGTGATCGCCGCGCCGCTGGACTTCCTCGGTGTCAACTACTACTTCCGCGAAACCGTGCGGGCCGGCACCGGAGCGCCGTCGGACAATCCGCACGCGCGGGCCTGGGTCGGCAGCACCGACGTGGAACCGGTGCGCACCGGCCTGCCGACGACGGCGATGGGCTGGGAGATCGACCCGACCGGACTCTACGACGTGCTCAGCTGGGTGCACCGCGAATACGGACCCGTGCCGATCTACGTGACCGAGAACGGGGCGGCCTTCGACGACGCCGCGGAAGCGGACGGGTCGATACGCGATGACGATCGAATAACGTTCCTGAACAGTCACTTCCGGGCGACACTGCGGGCGATCGACGATGGTGCCGACATCCGCGGTTATTTCGTGTGGAGCCTGCTGGACAACTTCGAGTGGGCGTACGGCTACGCCAAGCGGTTCGGCCTGATCCACGTCGATTACGCCACGCAGGTCCGCACGCCCAAGGCCAGCGCACGGTGGTTCGCCGAGGTGACCCGGCGAAACGGCGTACCCCACGTTTTCCGTCAAAATGACGCGCCAGCCGATATCCGGTGATTTCCTAGACTGGTGAGCACGGCAACCACGCCGTACACGCGCCAGGGGGTGAACCTGGCGCTGGCGACGTGGGTGTCGGCCATCAACTTCTGGGCGTGGAACATGATCGGCCCACTGTCCACGACCTACGCCGGCGACATGCGCCTGAGCAGCACCGAAGCATCGATGCTGGTGGCCACCCCGATCTTGGTCGGATCGTTGGGACGCATCGTGATCGGATCGCTCACCGACCGGTTCGGCGGACGCACCATGTTCATCGCCGTGACGGTCGCGTCGATCCTTCCGGTGCTGGCCGTGGGTGCCGCGGGCAGTGCGGGGTCCTATCCGCTGCTGTTGGTGTGCGGGTTCTTCCTGGGCGTGGCGGGCACCATCTTCGCCGTCGGCATCCCGTTCTCGAACAATTGGTATGACGCCTCGCGGCGCGGGTTCGCCACAGGCGTGTTCGGCATGGGCATGGTGGGCACCGCGCTGTCGGCGTTCTTCACGCCCCGGTTCGTGAACTGGTTCGGCCTGTTCACCACTCATTTCATTGTGGCGATCGCGCTCGCACTGACCGCGGTGCTGTGCGTGGTGATGATGCGGGACGCGCCGTCGTTCCGGCCCAACACCGATCCGGTCGTGCCGAAGCTCAAGGCGGCCGCGAAACTTCCGGTGACCTGGGAGATGTCGTTCCTCTACGCTGTGGTCTTCGGCGGCTTCGTGGCGTTCAGCAACTACCTGCCCACCTACATCAAGACCATCTACGATTTCTCGGCCGTCGAGGCCGGTTCACGCACAGCGGGTTTCGCGGTGGCCGCGGTGCTGGCCCGGCCGGTCGGCGGCGCGCTGTCGGACCGTATCCCGCCCAAATACGTCGTACTCGCCTCGTTCGCGGGCACCGCGCTGCTGGCGTTCGTCGCGGTGTTCCAGCCGCCGCCGGATGTGTGGTCGGCCACCACGTTCATCACGCTGGCGATATTCCTCGGCGTCGGCACCGGCGGCGTGTTCGCATGGGTGGCGCGCCGGTCGCCGGCTCAGTCGGTCGGATCGGTCACCGGGATCGTCGCGGCCGCAGGCGGTTTGGGCGGATACTTCCCGCCACTGGTGATGGGCGCAACCTACGACGGCGCCGACAACGACTACACCGTGGGCCTGCTGCTGTTGGTGGCGACCGCGCTCGTCGCGTTCGCCTACACCGCGCTGCGGCTGCACGCGCACGAACCGGGCAGAGGGGGAGTCCGAAGTGACCAGATCGACCACTGACCGCACACCACGTGTCGGCGGACGTGTGGAAGAACTGCTGCAGCGCAGCGGGAGATTCTTCACGCCGGGCACGTTCTCGCCCGACCTCCGTACCGTCTCGCGCCGAGGCGGGCGTGAGGGCGACGTGTTCTACCGCGACCGGTGGAGCCACGACAAGGTGGTGCGTTCGACACACGGCGTCAACTGCACCGGGTCGTGCTCGTGGAAGATCTACGTCAAGGACGGGATCATCACGTGGGAGACCCAGGAGACCGACTACCCGTCCGTCGGTCCCGACCGTCCCGAGTACGAGCCGCGGGGCTGCCCGCGCGGCGCCGCGTTCTCCTGGTACACGTACTCGCCGACGCGCGTGCGCTATCCGTACGCGCGCGGCGTGCTCGTCGAGATGTACCGCGAGGCACGCACCAGGCTCGGTGACCCCGTGCTGGCATGGGCCGACATCCAGGCCGACCCGGAACGCAGACGCCGGTACCAAAGTGCCCGCGGCAAGGGCGGTCTGGTGCGGGTGAGCTGGGCAGAAGCCACCGAGATGATCGCGGCTGCGCACGTGCACACCATCAAGACCTATGGACCCGACCGGATCGCCGGGTTCTCGCCGATCCCGGCCATGTCGATGGTCAGCCACGCCGCGGGCTCGCGGTTCGTCGAGTTGATCGGCGGCGTGATGACCTCGTTCTACGACTGGTACGCCGATCTGCCGGTGGCCTCGCCGCAGGTCTTCGGCGATCAGACCGATGTCCCGGAGTCGGGCGACTGGTGGGACGCGGCGTACCTGATGATGTGGGGCTCCAACGTTCCGGTCACCCGCACCCCGGATGCGCACTGGATGGCCGAGGTGCGCTACCGCGGCACGAAAGTCGTTTCGGTGAGCCCGGATTACGCCGACAACACCAAGTTCGCCGACGAGTGGATGCCGTGCGCCGCGGGCACCGACGGTGCGCTGGCCATGGCGATGGGCCACGTGATCCTCTCGGAGTGCTTTGTACAGCAGGAAGTTCCGTACTTCACCGATTTTGCGCGCCGTTTCACCGACCTGCCGTTCCTGGTCAAACTCGAGGAACGCGACGGTGCCCTGGTGCCCGGCAAGAACCTCACCGCGGCGGATCTGACGCCGGACGTGGCGGCGCAGGAGAACGCGGCGTTCAAGCCGGCCCTGCTCGACAGCGCGAGCGACAGCATCGCGATCCCGCAGGGCTCTCTGGGATTCCGGTTCGGCGAGAGCGGCCTGGGCAACTGGAATCTGGACCTGGAGAACCTGGTACCCGCTCTCACGGTGGCAGCAGACACCGGTGAGACCGCCGAGGTGACGCTGCCGCGGTTCGACACGCTCGACGGGCACGGCGAGACCATGGTGCGCGGCGTCCCGGTCCGGCGCGTCGGTGAGCACCGCGTGTGCACGGTCTTCGATCTGATGCTTGCCCAGTACGGCGTGGCACGGCCGGGTCTGCCAGGGGACTGGCCGACCGGTTTCGACGACGCGACGCGCCCCTACACCCCGGCGTGGCAGGAACCGATCACCGGAGTGGCTGCCGCCCAGGCGATCCGGGTGGCACGCGAGTTCGCCCGCAACGCCGAGGAAACCCGCGGACGCTCGATGATCATCATGGGCGCGGGCATCTGCCAGTGGTTCCACGGCGACGCCACCTACCGCGCGGTGCTGACGCTGTTGCTGCTCACCGGGTCGATGGGCCGTAACGGCGGAGGCTGGGCGCACTACGTCGGCCAGGAGAAATGCCGGCCGGTCACCGGGTGGGCGACCATGGCGATGGCCACCGACTGGTCACGGCCGCCGCGCCAGATGGCCGGAACCTCCTACTGGTACGCCCACACCGACCAGTGGCGCTACGACGGTTACCAGGCCGACGCGCTGTCGAGTCCGGTGGGGCGCGGCCGGTTCCGCGGCAGGCACACCATGGACGTGCTGGCGTCGGCGGCGGCCATGGGGTGGAGTCCGTTCTTCCCGCAGTTCGACCGTTCCAGCCTCGACGTGGCCGACGAGGCGCGCGCGGCCGGCCAGGAAATCCCCGCCTACGTCACGGCGAAACTGGCCGACGGGTCTCTCAAGCTCGCGGTCACGGACCCGGACAACCCGGCCAACTGGCCGCGCGTGCTCGACGTGTGGCGCGCCAACCTGCTGGGCTCGTCGAGCAAGGGCAACGAGTACTTCCTGCGCCACCTGCTGGGCACGACCTCGAACCTGCAGGCCGCGCCCAACGGTGTGCGGCCGTCATCGGTGACCTGCACAGACGACATCCCCGAGGGCAAGCTTGATCTGCTGATGTCGATCGACTTCCGGATGACCTCGACCACACTGCTCTCCGATGTCGTCCTGCCCGCGGCGACCTGGTACGAGAAGGCCGACCTGTCGAGCACCGACATGCACCCCTACGTCCACGCGTTCAGTCCCGCCGTGGACCCGCCGTGGGAGACCCGTTCGGACTTCGAGGCGTTCGGCGCCATCGCGCGCGCCTTCAGCACGCTGGCGGCCAGGCACCTGGGGGTGCGCACCGACGTCGTGCTCGGCACCCTGCAACACGACACCCCCGGTGCGATGGCGTATCCCTCGGGCACCGAACATGATTGGCGGGTCACCGGTGAGACACCCGTACCGGGCCGGACCATGGGCCCGCTCGCGGTCGTCGAGCGTGACTACGGTGCGATCGCGCAGAAGTGGGCCGCGCTGGGACCCCTGGTCGAGGGCCTCGGGGTGACCACGAAAGGCCTCACGACCCATCCCACGCGCGAGGTCGCCGAACTCGGCGCCAAGTTCGGGGTGATGGATTCCGGTGCCGCGCAGGGTCGCCCGGCCATCACCACCGGCGAGCGCATGGCCGACGTGATCCTCGCGTTGTCGGGCACCTCCAACGGCCGCCTGGCCGTCGAGGGTTTCGCCGAACTCGAACGGCGTACCGGCCGCAAGCTGGTGCACCTCGCGCTGGGCAGTGAGGAGCGCCGCATCACCTACGCCGACGCCCAGGCCAGGCCCGTCCCGGTGATCACCAGCCCCGAGTGGTCGGGCAGCGAGACCGGCGGCCGCCGCTACGCACCGTTCACCGTGAACATCGAGGAGCTCAAGCCTTTTCACACGCTGACCGGGCGGATGCACTTCTACGTCGACCACGACTGGCTGGAGGAACTCGGCGAGCAACTGCCCGTGTACCGGCCCCCGCTGGACATGGCCCGGCTGTTCGGGGAATCGCGTCTCGGTGCCGGCCCAGGAGCCGACGGCGCGGGCGGGGTCGGGCTCACGGTCCGCTATCTGACGCCGCACTCGAAGTGGTCGATCCACTCGGAGTACCAGGACAACCTGTTCATGCTGAGCCTGTCACGGGGCGGGCCCACGATGTGGATGAGCCCGGGGGACGCCGAGAAGATCGCGGTGCGGGACAACGACTGGGTCGAGGCCGTCAACCGCAACGGGGTCCTGGTATGTCGCGCCATCGTCAGCCACCGGATGCCCGACGGCGTCGTCTACGTCTACCACGCGCAGGAACGCACCATCGACGTGCCGCTGACCGAGACCACCGGCACCCGCGGCGGGATCCACAACTCACTGACCCGGCTGTTGATCAAACCCAGCCATCTCGCAGGCGGGTACGCCCAGCACGCGTACGCGTTCAACTATCTCGGGCCCACGGGCAATCAGCGCGACGAGGTGACGGTGGTGCGCCGCCGCAGCCAGGAGGTGACGTACCGATGAAGGTCATGGCGCAGATGGCGATGGTGATGAACCTCGACAAATGCATCGGTTGCCACACCTGCTCGGTGACGTGCAAGCAGGCCTGGACCAACCGCGCGGGCACCGAGTACGTGTGGTTCAACAACGTCGAAACCCGTCCGGGCCAGGGCTATCCGCGCACCTACGAAGACCAGGAGAAGTGGCGCGGGGGCTGGCGGTTGGACGGGCGCGGCCGGCTGCGGCTGCGCGACGGCGGCCGGTTGGCCAAGCTGGCACGGATTTTCGCCAACCCCAAACTGCCCTCGATCGACGACTACTACGAGCCGTGGACCTACGACTACGAGAACCTCACGTCGGCCCCCCTGGGTGAGCACATGCCCGTGGCACCGCCGCGCAGCCTCATCGACGGCAAGCCCATGAAGGTCTCATGGTCGGCGGCGTGGGACGACGACCTCGGCGGCTCCCCGGAGATCGCGCCGGGAGATCCAGTGCTGCAGAAGGTCACTGAACAGGTCAAGCTCGAGTTCGAGCAGACGTTCATGTTCTACCTGCCGCGCATCTGCGAGCACTGCCTCAACCCGTCGTGCGTGGCGTCGTGTCCGTCGGGCGCGATGTACAAGCGCTCCGAGGACGGCATAGTCTTGGTCGATCAGGACCGCTGCCGCGGCTGGCGCATGTGCATCTCCGGATGCCCTTACAAGAAGGTCTATTTCAACCACAAGACCGGCAAGGCCGAGAAGTGCACGCTGTGCTATCCGCGCATCGAGGTGGGGATGCCGACGGTGTGCTCGGAGACCTGCGTGGGCCGCTTGCGCTATCTGGGTCTGGTGCTCTACGACGTCGACCGCGTGCTGGAGGCGGCGTCGGTGCCCGACGAGACCGACCTGTACGAGGCGCACCGGCAGATCCTGCTCGACCCCACCGATCCGGCGGTCATCGCGGGCGCACGGGCCGAAGGCATCTCCGACGAGTGGATCGAGGCCGCCCAACACTCGCCGGTGTACAAGCTCATCCACACCTACGGCGTTGCGCTGCCACTGCATCCGGAGTTCCGGACCGTCCCGATGGTGTGGTACATCCCGCCGCTGTCCCCGGTCGTCGACGCGGTCAGCCGCGACGGGCACGACGGTGAGGACCTCGGCAACCTGTTCGGCGCGTTGCACGCCCTGCGGATCCCGCTGGAGTACCTGGCCGGGTTGTTCACCGCGGGTGACACGCGTGTGGTCGAAGGGGTGCTGCAGCGTCTCGCGGCCATGCGGTCGTACATGCGCGACATCAACCTCGGCCGCGAGACCCAACCGCACATCCCCGCGTCCGTCGGCATGACCGAGCAGCAGATCTACGACATGTACCGGCTGCTGGCGCTCGCGAAATACGAAGAGCGGTATGTGATCCCGACGGCGTACGGCACCGACGGGCGCGAGGTCGAGGAGCCCACGTGCGCGTTGTCATTCGACGGTGGGCCGGGCATGTACGAGTCGGGTCCGTTCGGTGAGGCCAGCGGCGGGCCCGTACCCGTCGCGGTCGAGACGTTTCACGCACTGCAGCACCGGCAGACCTCCGACGGCATGGCCGCCAACGCCGAGCACCCGTCACGGGTGAACCTGCTGAACTGGGACGGCAGGGGAGTGCCCGCCGGGATGTTCCCCGAGGACTCACAGTGAGGCCGCGCAGGGACCGGTCGCTGCACGACCGCGTGGTCTGGCAGTCGGCGTCACTGCTGCTGGCCTACCCCGACGATGGCCACGCGGCACGGCTGCACACGGCCGCCGACCTGATCGGGCAGATCACCGGTGCGCCCGCGGCACTCCTCGGTGAAACCCTTGCGGCGCTGCGCGATGCCGGCCCGATGGCGTTGGCCACGCAGTACGTCGACACGTTCGATCTGCGCAAGCAGACCACCATGCTGCTGACGTACTGGACCGGTGGTGACACCCGCAACCGGGGTGTGCAGATGGTGGCCTTCACCCAGGCGTACCGGGCCGCGGGCGTCGCACCGCCGAAACATGAAGCACCCGATCATCTTCCGGTGGTCCTGGAGTTCGCCGCGACTGTCGACCCGGTCGCGGGCCGCCGGTTGCTCGCCGACCACCGTGTGCCGATCGACGTGCTGCGCCGGGCGTTGGTCGATGCCTGCTCGCCGTACGCCCCGGCGATCGCGGCCGTCTGCGCAACCTTGCCCGGCGTCGCCGAAACACAGTCGCGCACGCTGCTCGGAACCGGCCCGCCCCGGGAATCGGTGGGGCTGGAGCCGTTCCAACTGACCGTGCCGCCGCGCCGGGCACAGGGAGGTGTGTGATGTCGGGCTGGGTGATCTTCTGGGACGTGGTGCCGTACGTGACGCTGGCCGTGGTGGTCGTCGGGTTGTGGTGGCGCTACCGCTACGACAAGTTCGGCTGGACCACGCGCTCCTCACAGCTCTACGAATCCCGGCTGCTGCGCATCGGCAGCCCGATGTTCCACTTCGGCATCCTCGTCGTCGTCGTCGGGCACGTCATCGGTCTGGTGATCCCGGAATCCTGGACCGACGCCATCGGGCTCAGCGAGCACGCCTACCACGTGCAGGCCGTCATCCTCGGGGCGATCGCCGGCATCGCCACGCTCAGCGGCATCGCGCTGCTGATCTACCGCAGGCGCACCACCGGCCCGGTGTTCCTCGCCACGACCGTCAACGACAAGGTCATGTATCTGGTGCTGGTGCTGGCGATCCTGGCCGGGCTGTCCTGCACCCTGCTGGGCGCCACCCCGCTGGGCGACGAGCACGACTACCGGCACACGGTGTCGCCGTGGTTCCGGTCGATCTGGATCCTGCAGCCACGCGGCGATCTCATGGTGCAGGCGCCGCTGTACTTCCACATCCACGTGATGATCGCGCTGGTCCTGTTCTGCCTGTGGCCGTTCACCCGACTGGTGCATGTATTCAGCGCACCCATCGGCTACCTGTTCCGGCCCTACATCGTCTACCGGAGCCGCGACGTCGCCGGGCGCGGCGAGTTGGTTGGCTCGCAACCGCACCGCCGCGGCTGGTGACAAGAAGGGACTTTTGGCACTGCCGCCCGGCCGTGCTGTGCGCGAGAGTGAAAGACACAGAACACTCACAGGAGGTCGGTCATGCCGAAAGGTCAGGAGCTGGACGTGCTCAGCCGTAGGCAGTGCCTGGATCTGCTCCAGCGGGTGCGGGTGGGTCGCCTCGTGTTCACCGAAGACGCGCTTCCCGCGGTGCAGCCGGTCAACTTCCGCCTGTCACACGACGATGTGATCATCCGCGTCGCGGGTGGCGGCAAGCTGTCGGCGGCGGCCAGGAACCAGGTGGTCGCGTTCGAGGCCGACGAGCTGGACCCGGACCTGCGCACCGGTTGGAGCGTGACGGTCGTCGGCCATGCCGAGCCCATCACCGACATCGACCAGCTGGTCGAGGTGGCCGGAACTTTCGTGCAGCCGTGGGTCGACGGCAAGCGTGACCATTTCGTGCGGATCCGCACCGAGCGGATCACCGGCCGTCAGATCCGTGAGCGGGGTGTGCCGCACTACCAGGGCGCCGAGGCGCAGACCTCGACGCCCTGAAGCAGTCAGTAACGCAGGCGGTCGTTGACCACCCGCACAGAACCCGGGTGCTGGATCGCGTACATCGGATGCAGCAGCATCGGGTGACGGCAATGGGCGCAGGAAGCCTGCGGCGCGTTCTTCGACGCGAAGGTCAGGTGATGGCATTCACTGCACCGGACCATGTAGCAGGCGCCGATCCAATTGGCCAACCCGACATAGATGGCGACCGTGGTGGCCGTGGCCAGCACCATGATCAAAGCGAGGGTGAGTGCTTCGTAAACCGACATGATCGGTACCTCCAGGTGTGCCGAATTCGAGGCCATTTAGCGGTCTCACCTGTGTTGACTGATACCTAGAACGGTACTCGCGAACCTTAGGATTTCCTGGAGCGTTTGTAGACCTTCTCCAAGTCTTTCCCGCGCAATCCGTTGAGCTCGGCCTTGTGGACTTTGTGCAGTACAACCGGGCAACGCTTGCACCGCGGCTTGCTCCGGCAACACTTTTTCTTGGGTTTCAGGGCCGCGATCTTGCTGGGCTTCAACGTGACGGGGCTCTCTCGTTTTCGTGATCGGCTCGACTACCTGCGAGAATCACCGAGTGAGTTCGCACCCAGATTTTCGCAACGTCGCCATTGTGGCCCACGTTGACCACGGCAAGACCACTCTGGTCGACGCAATGCTGCGGCAGTCCGGCGCGTTGACCCACCGAGGTGACGACTCCACCGAGCGCATCATGGACTCCGGTGACCTGGAGCGGGAAAAGGGCATCACGATCCTGGCCAAGAACACCGCGGTGCACCGGCACAACGCCGACGGCACCGTGACGGTCATCAACGTGATCGACACCCCCGGCCACGCCGACTTCGGCGGTGAGGTGGAACGCGGTCTGTCCATGGTCGACGGCGTGCTGCTGCTCGTCGACGCCTCCGAGGGTCCGCTGCCGCAGACGCGCTTCGTGCTGCGCAAGGCGCTCGCCGCGCACCTGCCGGTGATCCTCGTGGTCAACAAGACCGACCGCCCCGACGCCCGCATCGCCGAGGTCGTGTCGGACAGCCACGACCTGCTGCTCGATGTCGCCTCGGATCTCGACGAGGACGCCCAGGCCGCGGCCGAGAAGGCGCTCGACCTGCCGACGCTGTACGCGTCGGGCCGCGCCGGTGTGGCCAGCACGGTCCAGCCCGCCGACGGCGAGGTGCCCGAGGGCGACAACCTCGATCCGCTGTTCGACGTCCTGATGAAGCACATCCCGCCGCCATCGGGTGATCCCGAGGCGCCGCTGCAGGCGCTCGTCACCAACCTCGACGCGTCGGCGTTCCTGGGACGCCTCGCACTGGTCCGTATCTACAACGGCAAGCTCAAGAAGGGGCAGCAGGTCGCGTGGATGCGTGAGGTCGACGGCGCCCCCGTCGTCACGAGCGCCAAGATCACCGAACTGCTCGTCACCGAGGGCGTGGAGCGCACGGCGACGGCCGAGGCCGTGGCGGGCGACATCGTCGCCGTCGCGGGCATCCCCGAGATCATGATCGGTGACACGCTGGCCGATCCGGACCATGCGCACGCGCTGCCGCGCATCACGGTCGACGAACCCGCGATCTCGGTGACCATCGGCACCAACACCTCGCCCCTGGCCGGCAAGGTCTCCGGCCACAAGCTCACCGCTCGAATGGTCAAGAACCGCTTGGATTCCGAGCTCATCGGCAACGTGTCCATCCGCGTCGTCGACATCGGCAAGCCCGACGCCTGGGAGGTGCAGGGCCGTGGTGAACTCGCGCTGGCCGTGCTCGTCGAGCAGATGCGACGTGAAGGCTTCGAGCTCACCGTCGGCAAGCCTCAGGTGGTCACCAAGAACATCGACGGCAAGCTGCACGAGCCGTTCGAGGCGATGACCATCGACTGCCCCGAGGAGTTCGTCGGCGCCATCACCCAGCTCATGGCCGCCCGCAAGGGCCGCATGGAGGAGATGACCAACCACGCCGCCGGGTGGGTCCGGATGGACTTCATCGTGCCCAGCCGCGGTCTGATCGGCTTCCGCACCGACTTCCTGACGCTGACGCGCGGCACCGGTATCGCCAACGCCGTGTTCGACGGCTACCGGCCGTGGGCCGGCGAGATCCGCGCGCGCCACACCGGTTCACTGGTGAGCGACCGTGCGGGCACCATCACGCCGTTCGCGATGATCCAACTGGCCGACCGTGGGCAGTTCTTCGTCGAGCCGGGCCAGGAGACCTACGAGGGAATGGTCGTCGGGATCAACCCGCGCGCAGAGGATCTCGACATCAACGTGACGCGCGAGAAGAAGCTCACCAACATGCGGTCCTCGACGGCCGACGTGATGGAGACCCTCGCCCGTCCGCTGGAACTCGACCTCGAGAAGGCCATGGAGTTCTGCGCAGAGGACGAGTGCGTCGAGGTCACCCCCGAGGTGGTCCGGGTGCGCAAGGTGGAGCTGACCGCGAGCCTGCGGGCGCGTGCCAAGGCCCGCGCGAAGGCACGGGGCTAGCCTTCCCTTCACCCGTCCTACAGCCGAGAATGGCCGGCCATGCACCGCTCTCCCCCTCTGAGCGGGCATGACCGGCCCTTGGCCCCCCTAGTCCTCTGAGCCCTCCGCTGCCTTCTCGGAGGTGGCGGCCGTCTTCTCCTTGGCCGCCGCCTTCTTGGCGGGCAAGCCGCTGGTGACCTTCTTGACCGCGGCGTTGATGTCGGCATTGACCTTGGCCACCGACGCCCTGACCTGATTGCGCAGCGCACCGACCGCGGCCCGGCCCGGCCGGGTCTTCGTGGCGCCCTCGGGTGCCGACGCGCCCGGCAGGAACTTGCCCAGGTTCACGCTGCCGGCCACATTCGCCTTCTTCGGGGATGCCGCTGAGGGCGCGGCAGGCACATTGCCTGCGTTGGGATTCACGTTGAGAACGTTGGCCACAGCGGTGCGCACGGCGTTGGTGGCACCCCACAGCGCGTTGTCGCGGAACTTGACCACCGCGCCGTCGAGATCAGAGGACACGTTGTGGTTGCCGTCGGTGCCGCCGCCGAGCGAGCGGGGGAGCACCTTGGCCACGCTGTCGATCGCGGGGTCGGCGACCCACAGCGGCGCGTCGATGTATTGGCGCACAGCGACATACAGCGCGGTGTTGTCACCGGTGGTGGCCGAGGTCGCGAGACCCTGCGCCACCGGGATCAGGCCGAAGGGTGCGAGCGCCGCGCCCTCGACGAGGCGCACCGCGGTGCCGCCCGCGCCCACCGACAGCGTGACCGCACCTTCGAAGAGGCTCGCGGGCGGTCCCGCGTCAACGTGCAGCGCGTTGTTGATCTGCGTGCGTGCGTTGTCGGTCGCGACCCACAGCACGTTGTCGCGGAAGTCGATGATCGCGCCGTCCTCCGACGAGTTGACGTAGCGGTCGCCGTCGGTGCCGCCACCGAGCCAGCGGGGCAGGGCCTCGGCAAAGCCGTCGATGGTGGGGTCGGCGACCCACAGCGGGGCGTCGTTGTACTCCCTGAGCACGCTGTACAGGGCCTCGCTGTCCTGCGCGCCCAGCGCCTCGACCAGCGGGATCAGCCCGAGCGGCGCGGTCAGTGCCCCCTGCACCAGCCGCACCCCCGACGTGCCGAACCCTTCGACGATGAACGCCGCGGCCTCGATCGGGTTCGCCGCGGCCGAGAGAGCGAGATCCGCCGCCCGCATGGCGCGCTGCGCTTCCGGCGCCTGGGACACGACCGGGCCGAGAGCAATCGCCCCCGCGGCCAACACCGCTGTCCCTGCGGTGACGGATTTCTTCACTCTGACATACATATTCGCCCCTCGATTGGTAGTGCTTGGCAAAGGAAATTTAGCGCCGACAGCGAATCTTCGCCCTCGAAAACCGAGGGCATGCCCCCAGATCTTTTCTGACGCAAACATCGGACCCGGCAGCGAGTTTGCTGGTCGTGATCTGCCGGTATCAGCCAACAGGGCTGTCGACCGAGGGGTGTGTAGCTGATCCTGGCAACGGATGTGTGATCATTTTCGGGCCCGTCGAAGTTCTGTTTCTTCGTAATATCGAATGATCTTGCCGATCATGATTTTTCGGCCGAACGGCCGACATACATCCGCGCGGCGCGGTGACGAGAATGCTGCGCGGCGTAACGACATGTCCGAATCTGCCGTTTGCTTGTTCATGCCCGTCGCCACAGATTCGGGGTTCCAGCAATCCATGCGGCTGGCCGCGACGGCAGCCGGCG
>Ga0180222_1000517_pt1 | contig 54876 bp, 57 predicted proteins | sample eDN5th37CKraftOP_FD_151336 | JGI IMG/M metagenome (GOLD analysis project Ga0180222, IMG submission 151336) | Enriched Organic Plus compost microbial communities from Emeryville, California, USA - eDNA 5th pass 37_C Kraft OP (version 2) (version 2) ...
CAATCTCAACATCCGACAGCCCTAATATGCCGTCGATTCCCTGATCAGCCTTCTTCTTCATCAGACTTGTCCTTCCTATGACAAGTCTAACCCAATTTCCCTCATCCCCCGTTCACGAGGAAGAGCCAATCTTCATCGCCATACTGTCCCCACATTCCCCCCTATCGAATTCCCTTTTTGGAAATCTGCGCCTAGCCACGGCTTTTGGCCGGTTGCGGTCAGGCAGGCTTCGGCGAGGTACCGGCTATAGCTGTCGGCCCCTCTCCATTTTGGCATGTCAGCCATCGCTAACAAAGCTGACGTTCGCGTGGCCGCAGGCACTCGTTGACACCTGCCCATCGTTCATATGAATTAACCGGCTTCCCAAGGACTTCAGGAAGCCGGCATTTTCAGATTTCGGTACGTTCAGGCAGCGTCAAAGCATCATCGTTATCTACGCCGAGATACCTGACGGTATTCTCGATGTTGGTATGGCCGAGCAGGATTTGCACTGCCCGAAGGTTACCTGTGGCTTTGTAGATCAGCGAAGCCTTCGTTCTTCGCATCGAGTGTGTGCCATACTCCCGCCTGTCGAGGCGGACCGTCGAGACCCATTCGTCGACGAGGCGCGCATATTGCCGTGTGCTCAAATGACCGAGGTAATCGATCCTGCTTGGGAATACGAAGTCGCGGATCGTCCCGCCGCGCCGATCAAGCCATGCCTTCAGGCTCTTGCGTGCCTCGGACATGATCTCGAATTGCACCGGACGGCCAGTCTTTTGCTGGACGACAGTCGCGCGATCGCGAAATGATCCTGCACTCATCAGGTCGCCGATCCTGATCTTGACCAGATCGCAGCCACGCAATTTGCTGTCGATCGCAAGATCGAACAGAGCCCGGTCGCGCAGGCGTCTGTGTTCGTCGAGATAGAAACGGATTGCCCAGATATCGCGTGGCTTGAGTGGGCGCTTTGGCCCAACATTCTGCCCTGCATTCCAAGGGCGCCGATCATGTATGGCTGGGTCGAGGTCTGAATGTCCCATGATAGTTCTCAGATGACCAAAATTGGCCGACCGGAAGATATCGGAACGTCGCTGTGTTCGGCGATTCGAGCCTCGGGACATCTTGCCAAATTTTGCCAAACCGCTATATCATAGCCCATGTCAACGATGAACATCTCGCTTCCGGACGCGCTCAAAGCGTTTGTAGACCAGCAGGTCAACGTGCGTGGTTACGGCACGAGCAGCGAGTATGTGCGGGAGCTGATCCGCAAGGATCAGGACATTCAGCGCCTCCGCGAAATGCTCCTGGAGGGCGCTAGTTCCGCAGCCACCGCGCCAATCGATGCCGGATATTTCCAAGGCCTTCGTAACCGTGTGAATCACCGCGCGGGGGCGTGATTGCCAAACTGGTCATACCGCGTACCAAAGCGCGGGAGGATGTCGACCTTGCGGTCGAGCATTACACGCACGAAGCTGGCGCGGATGTGGCCTTCGGCTTCATTGATGCTCTTGAACAGGCCTATACCTTCATCGGGGAAATGCCAGCGGCAGGATCTCCAAGGTGGTCTCATGAGCTGAACTTACCGGGGTTGAGGACCATACGGCTGAAAGGCTTCCCTTGGATCGTTTTCTATCTTGAATTCGAGACCTATGTGGATGTCTGGCGCGTGCTTCATGCCAAACGAGACATGCCGGCGTGGTTGGCCGATGTAGATGATTAACGCCAACTTTGCAGTCGTTACCGAGGCAATCACGTCATTACGAAAGCTGCCATTCGTTCAGGCATGTCGCTGGGGTTAAGGCCGATAGATGGAACGTCGGCTCGGAAAGCATCGCGCGCTAGAGCGCGGGCGGAAGGCAACGCCAGCAATCTACCAAAAATCTTGACCTGCGTCGGGCTCGCGAGTACGCTAATTAGCGAATGAGCGTATTTTCAAGGATGGCATGACAGAAGCAGATCAAACTTTTGGCCGCGCCATCAGCCAGGCGCGCAAGGCTCTCGGGATGAGCCAGAAGGAACTCGCATCTAGAATTCTTCGCGAGGATGACGAACCGATTTCTCCTCAATATCTGAACGACATCGAACATGACCGCCGGAGTCCTTCATCCGACAGGATGGTCCAGCAATTCGCCGACGTTCTGAACATCAAGACCGATTGGCTCTATTATCTCGCAGGGAGATTTCCTGCTGACGTTCGCCTGAATAAGCTGTCGGAGGCGCAGTTCACGGAAGCCATGCTGGCGTTTCGCGCACCTCCTAAGAAGAGGTAGGCAGCATTATGGTGAGGTACGTTCGAGACACGACAGGACGCTTCTCGCAGAGACCTCACTACTTTCGCTGCACCTAGAAGTCGGACTTGCCACGGCCTCGCCTTCATTGTTGAACGACCTTGCAGACGCCGATTGCCGGCGGCGTCAGGCGGCGGTCGGCGAAATGGCGCGGCAGCTCGCCCACCGGCTGCGCTGCTTCGATATTCAGGGGAAGCCGGGCGAGGCCCGGATATCCGCTCAGCCTATGCTCTACCCACCCGACATGGAGCCCTTAGGCAAAAGCTAGACATACCGGACATACTGGACATACTGGACAAAATTCATGTTTGTCGCTATAACTCCATACAAAGGAGCGATGAACATGGCGACCCAATTGCAAAGTGCCGAGGCCCGCGCTGGCCTACGCCGGTTGGTGGCAAGCGAGGTCAGCGAAGCGCTCACCCGACAGCCCGGCCTTGCCAAGACCACCGCGGCCAATACCGCGCAGATCGTCGCCGCTATCGCCGCCGCGGTGATCGCGCTGCCGCCGGCGCAGCAGAGGCGGTTGAAGAGCAAGAGCGCCGATGTCGCCGACCTGATTGCGGCATTTGCACGCGATGATACGCGGGCCGAACGCATCGCCATTCCCGAACCCGCCGAGGTCGAGCCGCGTAAGGGCAGCGGCTTTGGCGAGCTGATCGATATTGAGGAAGGCCGCCGCCGGCTCTCCGCCTATTCGATCAAGGGTCCGCTCGAGGAATGGGCCGGGCCGGTCGCTGGATCGAGCGCGCTCCGCGATCGCGGCATTGCCCGCTCGACGCTCCACGACTGGCAGAGGCGTGATCAAGTCGTCGCCCTGCTCGTGGGCGCGCGCAAGCACGCCTTTCCGCTCGAACAGTTCGTGGACGGCCGGCCCGTCGAGGGTATCGCCGACATCCTCAAGATCGTCGGCAACCCGCGCCGCGCTTGGCTCTGGCTGGTCCAGCAAAGCCCGCTTCTCGGGAACATGCGACCGATCGACCTGCTCAAGCGGGAGCGCAAGGATGAGGTCGTGGAAGCGGCCCGAACCGTCTTCGAATATCCGTGAGCTTCGATCTCGCAATATTGGGAGACCTGGCGGTCGGCATCGACGTGACCGGCTATCTGCGGATCATGGAAGCGCGCCATCGCGCCACGCCGACGGGCACGGGACACGGCGAGACGCGCTTCTCAAGTCCTGTCGGCACATTCACCATTCTCTACGCAGCGCAGGATCTGCCCACCGCGCTCGCCGAGAAGATTATTCGCGATCGGTTTCAAGGCAGGAAGAAGCGCGTGCTGCTTCGAGCCGATTTCGATGAAATGGTCGCTGCGAACCTCGTTGCATCGAAGCCGCTCAAGCTGCTCGATCTTCGCACCAGCGGCGCAAGCCGGCTGGGCGTTCCGACCGATGCGGTGCGCAGCCGGGCGCAGCAGGCAGGGCGCAGGTTTAGCCAGCAACTTTACGACACGACCAACTTCGACGGCATCGTCTATATGTCACTTACTAATATCGAGTGCGGCGCCATCTATGATCGCGCCGCCAGCATTAAGCTCGATCCTGCCTGCCCGGTCCAAGACGTGACCCTACTCGCCGGCCTTATTCCGGCGCTGACAGCGCTCAGCGTCGAATTGCACGATTGATCGCTATCGATGGCAGGGGGCTCTGGAGCGGAATGGTTGCGCGAGCGGACGCCGAGGCGCCATTTGAGTGTCTCGGAGTCATGAGATCGAGCACGGTCTATCGCCGATCTAGCGAGAGAAATAGAAACGCCCGCGCCGGAATCCTCGCTATACTTGCGCGCATCCGGCCCGTAACGATGGTTTGCGTGGGAATGGAAGCCCCGGCCATCAGTAAAGTCGAAGCGGTCGCGCAGCCCCCGCTGCAAATGATCCGGAGGCGCGAAGAGATGCGCCATCCTTATTGAGACTGGACACCCTTCGAACGGAAGGCGGCTGTGGCGCGCCGCCCCCTTCAATCCGGCGCGGTACAGACAAAATTGCCCGCCGAGGCCGTCGAACCCCAGCCGCGGTAAACGGCTTTTTGAGGATAGGGGCAGAGCGGACGCTGCATTTCAATCCGTCCGGCGTCCTCGTTCGCAAACTTCGTCGCTATGATTGTCTGGGGCGCGGCACCGAAGGCGCGCTGGCGATCTGGCGCTTTCAGGAAATCTACCGCGACGTGATGAGCAACGAGGTCCGCACCTTCCTCATCCGCCAGCAGATGAAGATGACCTTCACCCATATTCGCGACACGGCGGGTCGAGACAATCTGCCGGTTCGCGCCGTGTTCGCGCTTCCTGAAGACGGGCAGTCAAGGGAAGATGAGCGCGAGCTCTCCTGCCCCTGCCTTTATGGCGACGAGGTCAATGAGCTTCATTATCCGGTCGGAATTCTCGACCAGACCCCCGAGCTTGGCAATCGGCTGACGAGGGCGATGCTCGAGGAGACATGCGAGCGGCTGATCGGTCAGTCACGGATCGCATCGGGCCTTTCGGGCGAAGTCTATCAGCTTCTTCTGCGGGCTCCCAATCAATCGACCTCGATGACATCGATTGCAGAGCAGCTGGGCCTTCAGGAGCGCACCCTTCGCCGCCGGCTCGCGGCAGAAGACACAAGCTACGGGGAGATCGTCGACGATGTCCGCCGCAAGCTTGCGATCGAATATCTTGAGACCACGCGAATGAGCGTGGACGACGTCGCCTGGAAAGTGGGTTTCAGTGACAGCGCCAATCTGAGGCGCGCGGTGAGGCGATGGACGGGCAAGACCATCAGCGAGGTCCGCGCGCGAAAATAGACGAAATGCGCCCCGCCGGACCCCGCTTTGGTCAGCCCCCTTGCGCCGCGAGAACGCGCAGGATGTTCCCGCTCCACATTTTCTCGATATCCGCGTCTGAATAGCCCGCCGCCTTCAGCCGTTCGGTGACCTTGGGGAGCGCGGAAATATCCTCGATGCCCGTAAGGCCGCCGCCGCCGTCCCAGTCGGCGCCGAAGCAGATATGATCCACTCCGCCGACCTCGATCGCGCGCAGCACCATCGTCATATAATCCTCGAAATCGGCCGCCCACAACGTCTCGGTCTTGTCGAGCTCGCGCCATTGGCGGGTGAGTTCGGCCTGCGCTTCCGGGCTCATTTCGCCAATGCGCTCATAATCGGCAAACAGCTTTGCCCGCGCCGGGGACATGCTCATCTGCGACATGTAGATGGTCGAGATGCACATCGCACCGCCTTTCGCGGCCAGTGCTTTCAGCCGGTCTTCATCGAGATTGCGGGGGTGATCATAAGCTGAACGCAAGCTCGAATGCGAAAGCAGTATCGGGTATTTCGACAGTGCGATGAGCTGGTCGAAGGCCGCGTCCGAAGCATGGCTTGCGTCGATGACGATGCCAAGCCGGTTCATCTCGGCGACCCATTGCTTTCCGAGCGGACTGAGCCCGTTCCAGCGCGGCTTGTCGGTGGCACTGTCGGCGAACTGGTTGTTCGCCCCGTGCACTGGCCCTGCAAGCCGTACGCCCTTGTCGTAGAACTCCTGAAGGAGGCTCAGATCCTCGCCCAGAGGATAGCTGTTCTCGATCGACTTGAAGGCGATCAGCCTGCCCTCCCTGGTGAGGCGGCGTGCGTCCTCGGCCGTGCGCGCTGCGCCGATGACGCTGCCATTATCAGCAATCATCCTGTCGATGGCATCTGATCTTTTGCGGGCGTGGGCGAGCGCCGCCGCATAGCCCTCAGCCGTGAGCGGCCCCTGGTCGGTGTAGATTGCAAAGAAGCCGCCATCGAGATTGCCATCCTTCATCCGGGGGATGTCGAGCTGCGACAAATCGGTCGCAAGCGCGTGACGGTCAGCGAAATTCCAGCCCTGCCGATCGAAATGAAGCGGGGTGTCGAGGTGCGTGTCGAGCACGAGCATCCGGCTGTGGAGCGATGCGTCTGCCGCCGCCTTCGGCGGGCCGCCGGGTGATGAGCATGCCGATAGCGCGGTGGCCGTGAAGAGGATCGCCAGGCGGTTCATGGTTTTGCCTCCACGGGTTTGAGGTCGAGATCGTGATAATCCCAGCTGAAATCGGCGATCGGGCTCACCGCTTTCATCGTCACCCCCGTCACCTTGCCGTCGGCATCGAGCGCGAAGGTGACATAGGCGGGCTCGATCGCGGGATCCTCGAACCTGGTGACGAAGCTGTCATATTGCCAATGCTCGAGCCTCCCGGCCATCCGCGGGGTCGAGGTGAAATCGATCGTCAGCCCGTTTGCATCCGAACCGATCACGACATCGCCATACCAGGGATCGCGGTAGCGCCCCGCATAGCCCGCCAGCGCGAGCGAAGGACCGCTCCTTGCAGGGGACGCTTTCGCCTGTTTGAGATATTCGGCGCCGCCCGCGAGCCGGGCCTGAAACCAATTCTCCCATTTCTCGACCCACCCATAGTCCGGCTGATCGAGATAATGATCGAGCAGATCATAGGTGAGACCGAGAATCATGCCGCTGTCCTCGCTGTTCATCATGATCGCAAAGCCGACATTCTTGTCGGGGATCATCACGACGCGCGTGATCGACCCGAAGACGCCGCCGCTATGCTGGATGAGGCGGTGGCCGCGATAATCCTGCACCTGCCACCCCAGCGCATAGGCCTGCTGGGTCGGCTGCGCGGGTTTGAGCTCTGCAGGAAGCGGGGTGATCGGCATCGGGGTCACGGGCGTCCACATCTCGGCTGCCTGCTTCTCGCTGAACAAGCGCCTGCCATCACCGAGCGCGCCATGCGCAAGCTGGATCTTCAGCCACGCCGCCATATCCTCCGCGCTCAGCGCCAGGCCGCCCGCCGGCGCGCCGTTGCGGCCAAGTTCATCCCGCTCGTCGAGCACTTCTTGCGGACCAAGACCGCGCAAGGGCCCCGAAAGGCGCGCGTGGGGCCATGAGCGATTCTTCGCACGGAAGCGGTCCGCGCTGTCGCTGGTTGCATTCTTCATCCCGCCCGCGCGCAGGACGCGCGCGCGAATGAAATCCTCCCAGCTCTCGCCCGTGACTTCCTCGATCAGCTGACCTGCGACAGCGTAGAGGATATTGTCATAGGCATAGGCCGAGCGGAAACTCGTCCTCGGCTTAAGATAGGCGACGCGCTCGACCGTCTCCTTGCGCGTCAAATGGGTTCGCGGCACAAACATGAGGTCCCCCTGCCCGAGCCCCAACCCGCTCCGGTGGACGAGGAGATCGCGGATCGTGATCTCGCGCGTGACCCAGGGGTCGTACATGCGAAACCATGGCATATGCTTGATGACGGGATCGTCCCACGCGATCTTGCCATCATCTACAAGCACCGCGAGCGCCGCGGCGGTCATCGCCTTTCCGGTCGAGCCGGTCTGGAAGATCGTCTGGCTGTCGACCGGCGCGTTCTCGCCAAGCTTGCGCACGCCCCAGCCGCGCGCGAGCGTGGTCTTGCCATCCTCGACGATCGCGATCGACACACCGACCGCGCCGACCTTCTGGCGGGCCGCCTCGACGCTTTCAGCGATATCGGCGGGCGGGTCCGCCCATGCGGGCGCGGCGATAGAGAGCAGCAGCGGCAGGGCCAGCAAGCGAAGCGGTTTCATGGCAAAGCCTCCGTTGGGTGGGCAGACGAAGCGCGCAAAAGGCGCCAGACGCCGATCGTGAAGAGCGGCGCGACAAAGCTTGCGAGGAAGAGCCAGGCAAGGAGCCGGTATCCGCGGGCGATGAGATCGACGAGACCGACGCGCGCTGCCACGAACATGCAGCCGGCGAGCACGGTACCTGCGATGAGCGCGCGCGCGCCGGCCCCGAGCGGCGGCCGCCCGCGCGCTGCGATCGCGCCCGAGACGCGCTCGTTGATCGCGTGGACCGCGCCGACCCCGCTTTCGAGAAGCGCGGCAAAGATCATCAGCTGGAAGAGGATGTGAAAGCCCGGCACCGCCATCTCGCGCAGCAGGAAATCGGAAGGCAGGGTCTCGGCGCCGATTGCGGGATAAAAGGCCATCATGGCGACGAAGAAGAGAATGGCGGGAAGCATTGTCAGCGGCCCCGCGATCAGTCCCGCGACAACGGCGTCGCGCCCGCTTGTGAGGTGGCGAAGGATCGGGAGGATGACGACTGCGCCCACGATATTATAGCTTGCATAGGTGATCCCGCCCGCCATCCAGCTGCCCGAAGGGGGCGGAGCATCCGCAAAGCCGCGCGCGATCAATCCGCCGAAGGAACTGAGCGCGAAGACGAGGAAGAGCGCGTAGACGGCGTAGATCAGCATCGAGGCATATTTGAACAAGGTCTCGACGAGCGCCGTTCCAAAGGCTGTGACGGCGAGGATTGCAAGCGCAAGGAGAAGCGATCCTGCAAGGAGGGGCCAGCCGAAGGTCGCCGCCCCGATCGCGCCCGCCGCGGCACCGAACACGGCGAGGATCAATATGACGAAGATCAGATAGGCAAGCTCGAACGCAATCCAGGCCGGACCGAGCAGTCCTTCGAAGAAGCTGCGATAATCATAGGCGTTCATCCGCCGCGCGAGCGCGAAGGTCAGCGCGGCCACGATGCTCCAGACGAGCGTGGCAAACAGCATGGCCGCAAGCCCGCCCCATGGCCCCGAGGGCACGAAATATTCGGCAAGTTCGCGCCCCGTCGCATAGCCTCCGCCGATGATCACCGCCTTGAGCGCCAGACCCGGGAGCAGAAAGCGCTGGAACCAGCTCGGGTTCTGCGCGCCTCGCATCATGCAAGGATGGAATTCACGAGCGCGTCGAACGCCGCGCCGCCGCGGATCGGATCGGCAACAGGCAGGCCGAGGCGCGCGCGCTCTGCCGTCATCAGCGTCTCGGCGGCTTCGGCATCGAGGCTTGCGGTATTGAGGCTGACGCCCGCGCAGCGGATGGCCGGATTGGTGCGACTTCCAAGACGAACGGTGAGGTCGATCACCTCCTCGATCGCAGGAAGCGCAAAATTCTCCATCCCGAGGATCACCTTGCGCGCGGGATCGTGGCAGACGACGAAGACGTCGGGTTGGCTGCCATGGAGGAGCCCAAGCGACACCGCAGCATAGGCGGGATTGAAGAGCGAGCCTTGCCCCTCGATGAGGTCCCAGTGGTCGGGCGCTGCGTCGGGGCTCAGCATTTCTGCCGCGCCCGCCTCGAAGTCCGAGACGACGGCGTCCATCGGCATGCCCCCGCCCGCGATCATGATCCCGGTCTGGCCAGTGGCCCTGAAATCGGCGTCGATCCCGCGTTCCAGGAAAGCCCGGTGGAGCGCGAGCGCGGTGTATTTCTTGCCGAGCGCACAGTCGGTGCCGACCGTCAGCAACCGCTTGCCGCTGCGCTTTCGCCCATTGCCGACGGGAATGTCGGGCGGCGGGGTTCGAACGTCGATGAGCCGCCGTCCGGTGCGCCGCGCCGCCTCGGCGAGGGCGGGCACGCTAGCGAGCCGCGCGTGGAGCCCGCTCACGATGTCGAGCCCTGCCTCCATCGCCTCGATGAGCGCGCCGACCCAGCTTTCGCCGATGACGCCGCCCTGGTTCGCCACGCCGATGACCAGCGACCGGGCGCCTGCGGCGCGTGCTTCCGGCGGCGCCATCGGCGGCAGGCCGGTAGTGACCGTGCATCCCTCAACCGACCATTCGCCAACGCAGCGGTCCGCCGCCCAGTCGGCGAGTCCGAAGGCCGTCTTGGCGTAGCCGGGCTCGACCGTATCGCCCAAAAAGAGGAGATAAGGCTGCGGCAGGGTGGGAACGCCCGCCCGATCGGCGTCCACGCGCTGTTGCAGCACAGTAGCCATGATATCGTCTCTCCTCTCGGCCGTCAGAAGCCGGCGGTCAGCGTCACGCCAAAGGTTCGCGGTCGGATCACCGCGGTCCCGGCGGCGCCCAGGGGCACATTCGCCGGTGCCTCGAGCGACGTCTTGCCTTCGCTGTCGGTCAGATTCTTCGCGTAGAGCTCGAGCGAATATGGACCGAAATCGACGCCGGCGCGCAAATCGACAACCTCGTAGGAGGGAAGATAGCGCTGACGGCCGTTCAGCGTGCGGAACTCGAAATCGAAACCCGCAGGCTGTTTCGAGAGACTGCGCACCGAAGCGCCGACATAGGCCTTGGTGTCGCCGCCGAGCGCCCACTCATAATCGGCGTTGGCGCCGATGCTGAACTTGGGCGTATAGGGCAGACGGTCGCCCGCGAAGCCGCCGACGAGCGGGGGCGTGTCATCCTTCAGCCGGGCATTGGTGTAAGCGCCGTTGACCGAGAGGGTGAGCCCGCGCGTCGGGCGCAGGGTGGCCGTGAACTCGGCGCCCTCGCTCTTCGCCTTGCCGCCGTTGAAGTTGACACCGAAATCATTGACCTGGCCGAAGACCTGAATGTCCTTCCAGTCGATATGGAAGGCCGCGACATCGATGGCAAAGCTGCGGTCGAGGGTTTCCGCCTTGAGGCCGACTTCATAGCTGATGAGCGAGTCCGAGCCATAGGTTGCAAGCTCTGCCGGGGCCCCTGGCGCAAGCACATTGGGCCCGCCGGGGCGGAAGCCCTTGGCGACGCGGGCATAGAGGGTGGCCTGATCGCTGATCTCGAACTGCGGCGCGAGCGAGAAGGTGAAAACATTCTCCGACGAGCGCGCCTCGGGAAGCTCGATGAGCCCGCCGGCAAGGACGCCGTCCGAAATCTGGTCAGCCCTTTGCCTGTTTCCACTGTAGCGGCCGCCAAAGGTCAGATCGAAGCGCTCGCCGAAATGGATTGTCGCATTGGCAAAGCCCGCAAGCTCGCGGTAGCGCGAGTTGATCGCGGCGACGCCGAGCAGCGGGAGGCCATCGATGGGGGTGAGCGTCCCCGGCTCGACCGCATGGAAGGTCTGATCGATGATCCCCTTCTCGCGCGTGTAATAGGCGCCAAGGAGCCACTCAAACCGCTCATTCTCGGGGGATTGAAGGCGAATTTCCTGCGAGAAGCGCCGGACACGGGTGAGCTGACCTTGATAGAAATCGTTGGGAACCCCGAAAAAGAGCTCGATGAGCCCGCCATATTGGGTCGTAAGATCCCCGCGGAACGACTGCGACAAGCTGCTGTAGCTCGTTGCCGACACGAGGTTGGCAAAGCCAAGATCGGCATCGACGACGGCGCTGTAAACGCGGTAGCGCACGTCGGTGAATTCGGGGACGAACTGCGATTGCGAAAGCCGTCCGTAAAGCGTCCGCCCGGTCGCCGGATCGCTGTCGACGCTGTTTGATGCGTCGGTCTTCAGATTCTGGAGATAGGCGCTGAGCTGAACCGAGAAATTTTCGGACGGCTTGAACAGCACCGAGGCGCGCCCGCCATAGCTTTTCGAGCTGTTGATGTCCTTTTCGATATCCGAACCTGCAGTACCGATCGAATCGATGAAACCGCCAAAGTCGCGGTAGAAGCCCGACGCACGAAAGGCGACCGTCTGGCCGAGCGGCAGATTGACAACAGCGCTGCCAAGATAGGATTCATCGCCGCCCTTGACGGTCTCGATACTGGCGCGTGCACGCACTTCGAGCGCGCTGGTATCGGGTTTGCGCGTCACATATTTGAGGACGCCGCCCATCGAGCTTGCGCCGTAGATCGTGCCCTGCGGGCCGCGCAGGACCTCGATCCGCTCGATGTCGAACGTGTCGAAATCGCCCGCGAGGATTGCGCCGTTCGCAAGACCGCTGCTCGAGCCGAAGGTCGTCTCGTCCTGGTAGACCGCCACCGTCGATGCGACGCCGCCGGTGTTGACGCCGCGCAGCACGAGGCGGCCGAAGCCCGGGGTCGTCTGGTTGAGCTGGAGCCCCGGGACGAGCTTCAGATAGTCCGCAAAATTCGTAGCCTGGACGTTTTCGAGCGCATCGCCCGAGACAACGCTCACCGACTGCGGCACGTCGATCAGCCGCTGCTCGCGCTTTTGCGCGGTGACGACAATCGTCTGCTCGCTATCGGCCGCTTCGTCCGCGTGCGCCGGCATGGTCATCGCCAGCGCCGCAAGGCTGCCCGCCATCAGCAATTTCTTCTTCATCGTCCTACCCCCAGACCTGTCCCGCGAGGCGAATATGCGCCGCGGGGGCCGTGAAAATGCGCCGGATCGCCGATGAGCCAGGAGCCGCCTTCACCCGCCCCGCGAAAGCCCGCGCGGCGCGCCCTGGGGAATAACCCGATCATCCCGTCCTTCGATCTATATTTCGTTTCCTCAACTATTGTCCTAATTAGAAAATTGTCAACCCATTTAGGACACGCAAAGGGTTTAGCCCCAGACCTCGGGCGGGCAATGGATCATGCCGCTGCGGTAGAAGACCCCGGGGTCGCGATCGCGTGCGAGAAAGGTCGGTCCATCGAGATCGACGATGTCGCACAGCTGCCCGACGAGATAGGAAGGCGCCATCGAGAGGCTGGTGCCCACCATGTTGCCGACCATCACGTCGAGCCCGAGCGCCCTCGCCTGCCGCGCGATCGCGAGGCCCTCGGTCAGTCCTCCGCATTTGTCGAGCTTGATATTGACGACGTCGAAGCGCCCGACGAGCGAGGCGGTATCGCAAAGCGACAGCGCGCTTTCATCGGCGACGAAGGGAAGCGGGCGCGCAACGCCATCGAGATCGGCCTCGCGCCCACGCTTTAGCGGCTGTTCCAGCTGCGCGATCTTCGCCTCGATGAGCACCGGCAACAGGCGAGCAAGCGTCGCTATGTCATAGCCCTGGTTCGCATCGACGCCGATCCAGGCATCGGGGCGCGCGGCGCGGATCGCGGCAACGCGCGCCGCATCCTCTTCAAGATCGCCGGTGAGCTTGACCTTGACCGGTGCCTCGGGGTCGATCGCGAGCGCGGCCTTCGCCATATTGTCCGCGCTGTCGGCGCCAAGGGTCAGCGTCGAGCGCAGCGGCCTTGGCGTCTCGAGGCCTGCGAGCTCCCAGACAGGCCGCCCCTGCTGCTTCGCCTCAAGATCCCAGAGCGCACAGTCGAGCGCGTTGCGCGCGCCGCCCGGGGGCAGCAAGCTCTGGAGCTCCTTGCGCGTCGCCCCGTGCTCGATCGCGCCCCTCACCTGCTCGGCTTCGGCGACCATATGGGCGATATCGTCGCCGAGATAATAGACCCCCGCCCCCTCGCCGCGCCCTCTATGTTCGCCATCGGAGAGAGTCGCGACAAGCAGCGCCGTCTCGGTGAAGACATGGCCCGAGATGCGGAACGGCTGATGGTAGGCAAAGCGCTCGACCCGAAGGTCGAGCGTCAAGCCGCGGCGGATCTGCCCCGCCATCAATAGACCATTCCAAAACCGTAGAGATGGTAGGCGAGTGTCACCCAGGCGAGGACCAGTCCCGCCAGAAGAAGGAGCACCGCGCCCAGTTTCATCGTCCACTTGCGCCGACCCTGGACGGTGAGCCAGAGGTGCCAGGCCGCCGTCGCGGCGAGCCCGAAGGAGGCGATAGGCGTCAGAATCCGAAGCAGGTGAATGAGCCAGTCGAGCGGCCCGCCGATGCTGCCGATATCGGCCGAGAAGGCCGCGATCAGTGCAAACCAGCCGGCGAGTGCGACTAGCACGAGCCATGCAAAGACGCGCGAGAGGCGATAGGCGCGCAGCGGCTTGCCCTCGAGCGCGAAAGGCGCGGAGAAGCTGCGCCGGACCAGCGCGCGGACCGGCCAGGCGAGCGCGGCGAGGAGCGCGATGCCAAGCGCCGCGATCAGCGCGGGCACGAGCCACGCCGCGTTCTTGCCGGCGGCCGCCGGCCAGAAGACCATGAAGGGCGATGCCGCATCGAGGCTCCAGCGCACGACCTTGCCATCGTTGACCTCGGCCGCGAGGCGTTCGCCCGTCCCGCTATCCTGCCAGACGAAGGGCTCGACCTCCACCCAGTCGCGCGCGCCGGCGCTAAGACCTTCGAGACCCGGCACATGGATCTTGCCGTCCTCGGTCAGGGTTATGGCCGCCTGGCCGATGAGGCCAAAGAGGCTCATGAAGTTCGTAAACGACCCGCGGCTGACCTCATAATGGCCGACCATCATTTCGGCGTGCTGCTTTGCGGTTTTCGCATCGACCCGGCTCGTCGGCCGGGTCCCGGGCAGATAACGGTCGGCAAAGCCGTGGAAGAGCGCACTGCGCACCGCGCCCGCGCCGCCTTCCTTGCCCGGGCTGTTCATCGAGACATAGACCCCGACGTCAGCATCGGGAAAGAGCCAGAGGTAGGAGTGGAACCAGACGGTGTCGCCGCCGTGCGCGATCGCGCGGTGGCCATTGACCCATTGTTCGTAGAAGCCGAGCGCCATGCTGTTGAGCGGGCCGACGCCGGGCGCCCGGTAATCGTGCATCATCTTTGTGGTTTCGGGCCGCAGCAGGCCGGCACCATCCTTGAGGTGCGCCATCATGAACTTGCCCATGTCGGTGCCGCTCGCCGAGAGGCTGCCTGCGGGCGCCGGGATCACCATCTCGAAGGGCCGCGCCTTTTGCGTGATATCGGGATATCCCCCGGCCATGTCCGCCGCGAGCGCCTTGGGAAGCGGCTGGCGGAAGGTTGCGTGATCCATGCCGAGCGGCTTGAAGATATGATTTTCGACGTAGCTGTCGAAATCCTCGCCGCTGACACGCTCGACAATATAGCCCGCGAGCGCCGTGGCGTAATTGGAGTAGGCGGGCGTCGTTCCCGGGGCGAAGACGCGCTCGGGCAGCGCGAGCGGCATCTGCTTCTTGAGCGGCATCGCGGCCTTGGGATCATTGCTGATCAGATAGCGGATCGATTCCTCGAACCCCGCGGTATGGGTCATGATGTGGCGCAGCGTGATCGGCTTGCCTTCGAAAGGCGGAATCTTGAAGTCGAGATAGGCGTTCACATCCTTGTCGAGGTCGAGCTTGCCCGCCTCGACCTGCTGCATCACCGCCGTCCAGGTGAAAAGCTTCGATACCGAGCCTGGCCGGAACAGCGTGGTTTCGGGTGACACGGGCTTGCGCGCCGCAACGTCAGCATAGCCATAGCCCTTTTCGAGGACGACCCCGTCCCCGCGCACGACGACCACGACCGCGCCGGGAATCCGCGCGCGCTCGAGCGCATAAGGCATGAAGCCATCGAGAAAGGCTTCAAGATCGGTCGCAGTGAGCGCCGGCGCCTCAGTGGATTTCGTCGCGGGCAGAGGCGGCGCCTCGCTGGTCTTTGCCGCAGGAGCGGGAACCGGGCCCTGCGCCGCAAGCGGCACCGCCGCGATTGCGGCGAGCCCGATCAGGGCTTTGTGGAGTATACGCATCCTTTTTCCCCTCTTTTTCATCCGGGCCTGCTGACCCTTGCGGCAAGCCGCGCGACCCCTTACCAAGGGGTTGAAACTTCTTGGCCCAATAGGGACATAATGATCCTGATTGGAAAATTGTCAAATAGGGAATGGCAGAACTGATGACAGACCGCTCGAGCCCGCCGACGCTCGGCGCCGTGATGCGCGGCATCCGGTCGCGAAACGGATGGACGCTGAAGGAGATGAGCGCCAAGTCCGGAATCCCCGTCTCGACCTTGTCAAAGGTCGAGCATGACCGGCTGACGCTGAGCTATGACAAGCTTCAGCAAGTGAGCCAGCGCCTCAAGATCCGGATGTCGGATCTGTTTGCCGAAGACGAGGAAGAAAGTTCGCCGCGGGTCACCGGCCGCCGCAGCATCGGAACCGTCGAGCGGGCCGCGCGCGTCACGACCGACAATTACGACTATCATTATCTTTGCACGGACCTGCGGCAGAAAAGGATGATCCCCATCCTGACCCGGATTCGCGCGCATAGCGCCAGTGAGTTCGGCGAGCTCGTCCGCCACCAAGGCGAGGAATTCATCTATGTCCTCGAAGGCCGGATCGAGGTGCACAGCGAATTTTATGACCCCGTTACGCTCGACGTCGGCCAGGGCATCTATCTCGATTCATCGATGGGTCATGCCTATGTCGTCGCCGACGGATTTGAAGAGGCACTGGTCCTCGGCGTCTGCTCAAGCGCCGACGATGGCCTGATGGATTCGTTGATGAGCCTCCACGGGTAGAGGGGGGCCACCGGGCCGCGCGCGCCGCGCCCATCGCCTGTTTTCCGCCGACCGGAGCGGACGGGCGAACAGGCCCAACCACGGCTCAGGACGAACAATCGGTATGCGCTTCGGTTTGGCCACGCGGAAGACCGCGCGTGGTCGGACGAAGCGCATCGAAACGGGGGAGCCCGTCAATAGCGAGCGCCCAGGCGAGCCATCGCCGCGTAGAGGTGAAATCCCGGGGAGATAGCATCGGGATCATCGAGCGAGGCTACGGCAATATCGATTTCGCCTGGTTGATGACGCACATGAATCGTGAGCGGCGCGGCGCAGTCGCGGCAATAGCTGCGTTCGCCGAAGGGGGTCGAGGCGAAGCGGCCGATTCGGTCCGCGCCGCGCTCGATATGGTAGCAAGCGCGTCGGACAGTCGCGAATACCATCCCCCCCGACCCCGAAACCTGCTGGCAAATCCGGCAGTGGCACCAACCCGCGTCATAGGGTTCCTCGTCGATCCGATAGCGAACAGCGCCGCAGGCACAGCCCCCAAATTGCGGCGCGCTCGTCCGTCCTGGGGTCATTGCTTCACCTCCTGCCTTGCGGCCGAACTCTCGCCGATCATTGCCTCGAGTGCCAACGCGTCGCTGACGGCGGCAGCGTCGCTGTCATTGTTGAAAAAGGCCCATATCGGGCGCCCTGCCTGCGCCTGTTTGATGAGCCAATCGCTGCAGCCGCGAAGCGCGCTCTCGCTGTAGCGACCGACATATTTGCCGGCGCCACCGTGAAACCGGACGTAGACAAGATCGCCCGCGGTCCAGCGCGGCGAGGCCTTGCCGGGGAAGTCATGGACCACGAAGCCAGCGCTGCGCTGAGCATGCGCGCCAGCGGTTCTTCGCAGTCCTTGAGTTTCTTCGCCTGGGTGATGAAGCGATTGGCTTTCACCGCGTAGCGAAAATCCTCGGGTGCCCGTTCGCGCCAAACACCGAACAGATCGGGGGCGGGCAACCGGTAGAAACTATTGTTGATTTCCACCGCGCCGAAGTGATCGGCATAGTAGGAGAACCAACGCTTGAGGGGCAGGTCCTCAGGATAGAAGGCCCCCCGCCAATGGCGGTAATTCCATCCCGAACATCCGATGCGGACGGCCGCGCGCGCAGGAGCTCTTCGTCTCAATAGGGCGGCGGGTCGCTCGCGGGGAAGGATTCGTCCGCAGCCTGGTCTACCCGGTCCCACTCGCGCGCCGGCTCGTCGCGCATTCCATCGGGGCCTGCCGAGCGCGTCTGGTCGAAATTCTCAGGTTCGGTCTCGCCGTCCGAAAAGGCCGCCGCATGCGCGTCGCCATTTGGTCGCCGCGCGGCGCGCCAGACCGCAGCGCCAGCTCCTGCTACGACGGCTAATTTTGCAAGACGAGCTAGGGTCATCTCAAGGGTCCTCTTTGCTGGGTTTCCGGATCATAACGAAGCAGCATTGCCGCTCGTTGCGCTCGCCGCCCATGCGGCCCTTGAAAAATCGCTCTTTCTTATCGCAGATCAAAATTCGCCTCGCCTACTCCCAGGAAATGATGAGGCGCCCCGATGCGGGCACGCGGTATTCGATACGATCGCGGCTCCTGGTGTCCACAGCCAGTTCACCGCCCTCGACCCCCGTCACCCGGAGCTCGGGAAGCTTGCGGCGCTTCAGACGCACGAAGGCGAGGCGGGCGCGGCACGTCTCGCCGCCGTCGAGCAATAACGAAAGCGTGTGCGTCCCGATCCGCTCACTCGCGCGCACGAACTGGTCGCAGTAAAGAAGGAAGGGCGCCTCCTCGACGCGGTGGAACGCGCGCGTTGCGAATATGAACGCCGCGCCGGCGCCATAGATTTCCTGTCCAACCTGCCCTGCTGGCTGCCCATCGGCGTAAAGATCTTCAAGCGGGAAGGAGAGGCTTCGGTCGACGTGGCCATTATTCTCGCGCTGCTTTTCGGCAATCGCTTCAGGAGGCAGCGCGTCAGGGTAATAGTACCAGGCCCGATCGAGCGCGTAGCGGCAATACTCCGAAACCAGCATGCGCGCAGCGGGATCGAGGTCGGGGCCGCTATCGGCTAGATATTGATCGAAGGCTGCATAGCTGTCGAAACATTCGTAGATCGCCATATAGGGCGCATCCTGAAGGCAGGTGACGCCCAGAAAATTGCGATAATGTTTCGCGAGCCCGATCTCGCTCTCCCAAAATTCGCAATTGTGGAAGAAGCTCGCAAGATAGACATAGCTCTGCTCAAGATAGACCGCGCGGTCGGTGATCCGCCACAGCCGCATGCAGGCTGCGGCCCCCCAGGCAGTCAGATTGGCCTGGTAGTTGATGTTGAAGCGAAGTCCGATCGCGGCATCGATCGCGGCGCGCGCCTCGTCGAGGAAGCGTTTGTCGTCGGTGAGCTCGAACGCCTGCAGCATCACCCAGGCATAGATGCCGCCGACATCGGTCTGCCCGCGTCCGTCAGCGCCTGCGGTTTCGGTGATCACCGAAAAATCGGTCATCTTGTACTCGATCGGCCATCTGTAATCGAATTGGTGCGCCGCCTTGATGCCGAAATCGAGCGAGGAAAGGAAGAGCCGCTTCGCGCTTCGGTCGCCGTCGAGGGCGAGGCGTCCGAGATTGAGGAGCGGGTGATAAAGATACCAGCTGTCGACCGCCTCGCTGTCCTTGTCGCCCCCTACATTGGGCAAATAGCGGCGGATCACGCCGCGCTTGGCGTCGTGGAATTTCCCCATGCCTGAAAGAAACTCGGCTTCCAGTGGGTGCGCCTCGCCCTGCCAGCGTCCCCACTCGTGCAAGGCCTGGGCGATCGACATCTGCACCATCGCGTCGGGATATTCGGCGGCCGTATAAGGGTGGATATAACGGTGGCCATAATGGCGTATCGTCGCCTCAGGTGCCTCGTCGAGGTCGATGAGCGTGGCCTCTGCTCGCCCTATCCAATCGCGAAAATCGGTCGTTGGCGGATCGAGCTCACGGTAGGCCGTCCCCAGCATCTGCAGAAACTGGCGCGCGCTGTCGCGCTCGTGTTCGGGACGATCGGGGCGAAGGACGAGGATCGCATCCGAAAGCGTGATAGGCTTGCCCCCCGCGAGGGGCTCCACGTCGCGTATGGCGCCCGGCGGCGGCGCAGGAAGCGCGAGACCAAGTTCGGGCCAGGCGCCTCCGACGATGCCATCGGGGGTCGTCCCGGTCGCCTCGAAATAATCGCCGAGCGCGGTGAGATTCTGAAAATATAGGACATTGCCGAAATCGGGGCGTTCGAGCTGAAAATAAAGAAGGCCGCCGTTCAGTCCGCGCTGTACAGCCTCGACGCGCCCCACCGCACTCAAGGGATCGCCGTCCTTGCCGAGCGGAAAGAGGTCGCGCGGCAGATGCGGGATAAGCGCCGGCCCGGCCGGGGTGAAGCGCATGACAGTCCGGATCGCGCTCGGGGCCGCATCACTCACGATGATCTGCACCTCGAACCGGCCAAGGGCGCCCGAGGTGCGGATATGAACGCGCTCCTTCCCACGCGCCTTGACTGTCTCGGTCTTGTCGCCAGCCGCCAGTGGCGCAGCGCGCAGCGCAAGGCCGCCCTGTCCTTCGCGGCGCACGATCAGCCACAACGCCTCGCCCGCCCGGCGGACTTCGGCCTCGTAACCGTCGATCGCAAAGGTCGCGATTGCGCTCCCTTTCGCCTCCAGCAAGGCCGCGCGGGCTGCCAGGAGGCTCGGCGTCAGGATCGGGGTTTCAAGATCATTCCGGGAGATCGGCGCAGCAGCAGCCATGGCTTGAAAATCTCCGACTGAAGGAGAAGCGCAAGAGCGGGATACTGGCCGAACGTGCCGCCGCGCGACAGGTTGCCCAGCCGCCGCATCGCTGCCAGGCGGGATCATAATTTACGTTAAGACAATGAAAATTTGTCGCCTCTCGGCCCCGCTGCGGCGGAACAACGCCGAAGCGGGGCGCGTCTCTCCTGCCATCCAGCACAGGAGAACGACCATGACAAACGACAACGAAAATCGTCAGGCGCAGCCCGGCAGCAGCGACCAGGAACGCGGCCAGGCCCAGCAGGGTCAGCAGGGCAATACCAACGCCGGGGAAATTCAGCAGGACCGCGGCCAGCAGAAGCAGGATCTCAATCCCGGCCAGCAGAACCAGGGTCAGCAGAACCAGGGTGAGCCGAACCAAGGTCAACAGAATCAGGGTCAGCCGAACCAGGGCCATCAAGGCGGGCAGCAGGGCGGCATGTCGGGCCAAGGTCAGCAGAGCCAGCAAGGCGGCGGCCAGGGCGGCGCTCAGCAGGGCGGTGCAGACCGCAACCGCCAGCAGGAACAGCAGGATGCAAATCGCGGTGCCGAGGATGAAGACCGCGCGGAAGCGGATTTTGGCCGCGACCGCTGAGCTCGGCTCCAGCTCCCCACAAAGTTTTGAAAGGTTTCGCAAATGCTCGACAACAAGAATGTCTCGACCCTGAATTCGCTCATCGCCACGACCCTCGACAGCGTCGATGGCTATCGCAAGGCGGCCGAAGAGGAGAATGCCGGCCAGTTTCGGGAAATCTTCCTCAGCCGCGCGAACGAGCGCGCCGAAGTCGTCACCGCCTTTCAGGCGAAGGTTCGCGAATTTGGCGGCAATCCCGAAGATGACGGTACGGTCCTCGCGTCAGCGCACAGAGCCTTCCTGGGGCTGCGCGACAAGCTCACCGGGCCGCGCGACGACGATGCGGTAATCGCGGAGGTCGAACGCGGCGAGGATCATATCAAGTCGAAGTTCGAAAGCGCGCTTGAAGACACGGATCTTGACCCCACGGTTCGCCATCTCGTCGAGGCTGGCTACGCCTCGGTTCGCGAGGGTCATGACCAGATTTCGGCTCTGAAGCACTCGATGGGCGCCCGCTAACCCCCCGCGCACGTCCTCCCTCGGCGGCGGCCGGGCTCCTGCCCGGCTGCCGCCGCCCTTTAGCCTACAAAGTCCGTGCGGCGCGCGGGCTTATCCCCATCTCGCCCGCATTGCCCGGGCAGGAACGCTATTCACGATGAAGAATGAACCCCCCTCGCCTTCGCGCGCGATCCGTCACGCTGTGCCCCCGCTCCCCCATCCGAGCTGGCAAGCGGGTGAACCCTTGCAAAAGAAGACTGAAAAGAAAGCGCTGGACGCTTCGGAGTTCTGGGAACGGCTCGGGATCTGACCATCCAGGCGCGCGCCCCTGCGCGCTTGGAGCGGCGCCCAGGCCAGGTCAGCTGAGGCTACGGAACGTGATCGACCAGCGCGGCTCGTCCATCGCGGCGATGCTATGCTCCCACGCGTTTCGGACCTCCCCGGAAAGATGATAGGCCGAGCGCGGAGCCAGCGCGGCCTTCGCGCGCTCAAACCTTGTGCCCTTGCGCCGACGGAAACGCATCACGGCGCGCGCGCCGAGCGAAATTCCAACCACATGATCGAAGACAGGGCGATCCCGGTGCCAGCCAATGCCCGCTCCGACGCCATATTCGATGAGCAGAAGCTGTGCGAGCGCGTCGACCTCAAGGCCTGCAAAGCGCGCAGCGCGGGCCCGAATGGGCTCGATCCAGCGAGGGATCGGATCGCCCGGTGCAAATCTATTGGTCTCGAAATCATACGTCCAGCCGAAAGAGCGGGTCAGTCTTTTCCCCTCCCACTGCTGAAAGCGAAATGGCGTGAGGCGGGCATCGCAAATCCGGGCAATGAGGGCGCGCTCTTCGGCTTCGCTGATGATATTTTCAGCATAGGCAAGGCCGGGAAGGCTCACGGACCCGAAAAGATCAGCCTCGAGCGCCCCGCCCGCCCCGAATGAGGAGGCGTCATTCCCGACGGTCATGACCGCTGCCTCCCGCAGCGATCTACGATCGCCGCAAGATGGCCCGGGCTGAGCCCGCTTATGAAATCGGCCCGGTCAGGGGCTGCCGGAGGGATCGCCATCCCTGGAACATAATAAGAACATCTTCAGTTGCAAGAGCAGCGCCCCGGCTTCCCCTCACCCGCGCTGGTTGTACATTTCGGTCGGCCCTGGATATTCGCGGCCGTCGTCAGGCCCGACTTCGCGCGCCACGAGCGCATTCACCATCTTGTTGAGGCGGAGCACCGTCGCCTTGTGCTTGGGGTCGTTTGCCAGGTTGACCATTTCGCCGGGGTCAGCGTGCGTATCGTAAAGCTCAAGGTCGTTAAGCGCCGTGAGCGTCTTCCAGTCCTTCGGTGTATGATGCTCAGCCGGCGCAAAATAGCGCGCGAACTTGTAACGCCCGTCATGGACGCCGCGGTGCAGGCGCCGCTTCGAAAGGTCGAAGCGCTTGCTGTAATCGGGCTCGCCCGAGGGGAGCGTTGCGGTCCGGTTCTCGGTCGGCTCCCAATAATGGGCGACCGCATAGTTGAAGAGATGCCCCCGCCGATCGCGCTCGGTCGGTGATGCCGGCGAAGTGAGCAGGCTCGACACGTCGACGCCGGGAAGGCCGGGGAAGCGCTCGGCCTGTTCGCCCCCCGAAACCCCGGCAAGGCCCATCAAGGTGGGGGCGATGTCGATCGCACCCATGAGGCCCTTGGTCGTGCGTCCGCCCGCGACATCGGGATGCGCGATGATCATCGGGATATTCACCTCTTCGCGGTACATGGTCGCGCCCTTCTGGCGCATCCCGTGCGCGCCCGCGCGCTCGCCATGGTCGCTCGTGTAGATGATGATCGTGTTGTCGATCTGGCCGCTCTCCTTGAGCGCCCAGAGCAATTGGCCGAGGCGCCGGTCGACGTCGCGCAGGCAATTATAATAATAGTTGATGAAGCGGTGCCAGCTCTCCTCGTCGTCGTGGCGCATGACGCCATAGAAGAGGTCGTTGAGGCGGACGATCGCCCGGTGCGCCTCGGGCTTGGTGCTAAGATCGTCCTTGTAGAAGCTTTCCGGGAGATCGAATTTATTGTCGACTTCGTAGAGAGGGTCGCCGGGCTCGCGGCGAAGCGGCCCCAGGATATTCGGGTCGGGCCGGCTTTCCGCCTGCTTGCCCGTCGCGTCGTAGAACATGATGTCGTGCGGGTTGACGAGCCCGACGACCTGAAACCAGGGCTTGCCGCCGGCCTTGTCACTTCGCGCATAGTCGAAGATCGCGCGCGCGGCGTCGCCCGCGACGAACATGTCGGACTTGTACCCGTCCCATGTCAGCCCCACCTCTTCGCCGTCGAAGCCATAGTCGTGGAAGCCGTATTTCTCCATGGCGCGCTCGGTGGTCGGGTAGATCCCGCCCGGAATGCGCGTCCAGTTGCGCTCATGGTTGATGCGGCTGAGGTGCCACTTGCCCTTGTAGGAGGTGTAATAGCCTGCCGCCTGCATCATGTGGCCGAGCGTCGGCATGTCCTCGGCTGCAACGGGATGGGGGGCATTGTCGCTGTTGAGGAACAGCCCCGTCTGCTGGGTGTGATGTCCCTGGAAGATTGTCGAGCGCGAGGGCGTACAGGGCGTGGTGTGGACGTTGTAATTTTCAACGAGCAGCCCGCGTTCGAGCAGTTCGCGGTGTGCCGGGAGCTTTTCAAGCAATCCCTTGGGATAGCTCGCGATGCTCTGCTCCTGGTCGGTGACGATCATCAGGACGTTGAGTTTCTTGCCGTTCTTCGCAAAGGCCGGCATCGCAAGGCCGGCCGCCGCCAGCGCTCCCATACCGCCGACAAACGTCCGCCGATTCACGTCCCAACTCATCGTCAATCTCCTTTTGTCCCCATGTGCTCCGCCCGCGGCGCCGCCAGGCTGCGCCGCGGGCGTACCAGCTCAGCTCCAGATTAGAATTTGAACGCCACGTCGACGCCGAATTCGCGCGGCGGCTGGTAGAATTGCTGGATCGGCGTCGCGCCCGCCGAGATCGCACCCGAAATCACCTTCTGGTTGGTGAGGTTCGAGCCATAGAGCGTGACCTTCCACCTGTCGTCCTCGCCGGCGATTCCGATGCTCGCGTTCACCAGCACGACTTCCTTGCGGTAGTAGCCCGGATTGTTGTCGCGCCCCCAGGTGTTGAAGCGGGCCGAGTAGCGCGCATCGCTGTGCAGCTTGATCTCGCCGAACCCCATCGGGATCACATAGTCGGCCGACAGGCTGCCGCTCCATTTGGGCGCATTGGCAAGTTCCAGACCGGTCGAGTCGGTCGGGACGGCGAAGGTGCCATTGGGAACGCCGTTGAGGAGCACCGGCACCGCGGGGCCGCACTGCCCGGGCTCGGGCGCGCCGTTGGTGAACACGCCGTCGGTGTCCGCGCAGAAATCGGTGTAGCGCGCGTGCAGATAGGCGATGTTCGCGCCCAAGGTGAAGTTGTGCGAAGGCCGCAGCAGCGTCTCGACCTCGAAACCATAGATTTCGGCCGCCGCCACGTTCGTGGTGATATTCTCCGCCCGGACCGACCCCATCTTCGTTACCGCGCTTTGAAGATCGCGATACTTGTTGAGGAAGCCTGCGACGTTGAAGCGCAGCAAACGGTCGAAAAGATCGGTCTTGGCGCCAACCTCGAAGGCATTGACGCGCTCGGGGTTATAGGGGCCCACATTTTCAGGGATGGTTCCGCGCGAATTATAGCCGCCGGCCTTATAGCCTTGCGAATAATTGGCATAGACCATCGCTGCGGGGGCAAGCTTATACTCGACCGTGAGGCGCGGCGTGAATTCGGCCCAGCTCGCCTTGAGGCTGCTGTCGAAGGAGGAGATCTGGTTGCCGTTCACCAGCGCCTGCGAGGCGATGTCATATTTCTTGCGGTCGTGACTGTAGCGGCCGCCGATCGACAGCGTCAGCCGCTCGGTCGGATGCGCGTTGACAAGCGCGAACAGGGCGTAGCTTTCGGTATCCTGGTAAAGCTGCGCGAGGGTGGTCGTGGTGGGGTTGGCGAGCACCATGTTGTACTGGTGCCACTTGTCGGCCTGGTAATAGGCGCCCACGACAAAATCGACCGGCTCGTCGGCGGGCGAGACATAACGCAGTTCCGCGCTCTTCGAATTGCCCGAAAAATCACGCAACACATCGAGCTGCGGCGCGGGCGTGATCAGACCATCGAAGTCGCCGCGGGTCACATAGTCAAGATGGCGATAGCCGAGCACCGCGGTGATCGATCCATATCCGACGTCGAGGTTCGACGTCCACGACCCGCCGTAGCTTTCGGTGTTGGCATAAGGATCGAAGGGCACCGCCGCCTTGCGCACGTCGGTCTTCACGATGTCGGGCAAGAGATCCCAATTGGGGTCCCCATTGTCGAGAACGTGCGGCGCGGGGCCGGTCGTCTTCTGCTTCAGCCAGTCAACCACCAGCGTCGAATTGAAAGCGCCGCCCTGATCGAAATTGAGTGCGCCGCGCACCGACTTGACGTTGGCACCATTGAGGCGATTGCCCGTCACGACATTGCGGCTGTAGCCGTCATAGTCGCGGAAATTGACCGCGATCTTGGCGGCGAGCGCGTCGCCCGCGAAGCGCCCGGTGTTGATCTTGCCGCGGAACTGCTTGAGCCCATATGAACCCGCCGTAAGCCGGACCTCGCCGCCGAAGTCATCGGTCGGCCGCGCGGTAATGACGTTGATCGTGCCGGCAAGATTGTTCTTGCCGAACAGGACGCCCTGCGGTCCCTTCAGCACTTCGATGCGCTCGACGTCGAACAGGTCGAGCATCGTGCTCGACACGAAGGGGATATAGACGCCGTCGATGATCGTGCTGACCTTGGGGTCGGCGTTGGGATCGGGGTCGGCAGTGCTCATGCCGCGGATCGAGATCATCGGGACATTCGCAACCAGACCTTGCGTTTGCAGGACGACGTTGGGCGCAAGGCCGTTGAGGCTGGTGATGTTGGTGCTGCCGCTCGCCTCGACCATCTCGGCGTTGAAGGCGGAAATCGCGATCGGCACGTCCTGGACGCTTTCCGATCGGCGCTGCGCCGTGACGACGATATCGCCGCTATAATTTTCCTCACTGGCCGCGGCGCTGTCGTCGACCGGCGGGGCCGTGTCGGACTGCGCCTGGACCGGCGCGGCCGCAAGCGCGGCAATCGCGGTCGAAATCAAGTAAAGTCCCGTTTTCATTTCTGTCCTCCAAAACTGATCCGCGCGCGCCAGCTCTTCCCGCACGCGTCAGCGCGGCGGAAATGCGGGCATTGCGCATCCGACCCTTGTTTTTGGAACGGGGTGTCTTTGGCGAAGCCTCTTTGTCGTCGGCGCGGGATATCTTTTGATTCTCAGTGCGTGCCGACGGTTTTCCATCCGTCCCACCGCCTGATTACCAGCCTGAAAAAATACTTCAAGTACTAAGTATATTTTCGTCTGGGTCTGGTGACCCGCCCCCAAAATCCGGCTCGCACGGTGAGAAAAGGACACAAGAACAGCCGGTTCGGTCTCGGTTCGCCCGGACCGACGCTGACTGCTGCTGCCGATATTGGTTGGCAGGGGGCCTCTCAGCCCTCCCAACGAATGTCAGCGTGCGGGCTCACGCCATTGGCATTCAATCCCCGGCAGGCAAAGTCGCTCGGGAAGGCATACGCACTCCCAGCACGAACGCTGGCGCGCTCGCCGAGACTCCTGGTCGTACCAACGTCGACGCCCGTTCGTTTGCAGCCATATTCCTTGGGCTTGCCGCCGCCGACCGAACAGGCAAGATCGAGGCTGCTTTCGTTGGTGCACCGCCAAACGACGCGGATCTCATTATCAAAGATTCGGTATGCATAATCGACACGAACCGGGACGCTGTGGCCCTGATATACCCAGCCGCGGGCATAGGTCTGCCAGTCGCTATAGCCCGTGGGGGGCGGAGTGTCGGGCGCTCCGATCCACCTCGGCGGCTCAAGCTGCTTTGCTTCGGCGTTCGAAGGGATAGCGCCACCAGGACCGGATGAGGGCTTTGCCTCGCGTTGATCATTCGCTTGCGCGCCCTCGTCGCCAAGCGTGCGAGGCTCGTTTCTGACGGAAGAAGGCGTGGGATTCCAGGCTATTTCCCGGTAGGGAAGACCGCGCTGCTGCGCGATGCTCAGCATCCGCCGGCGGTGACTCTGGGTGGCGGCCAGCGATTCACCGATGGAACAGTTGACGGTCACGCTTCCGCTCTGGCCATGCTGCCGCATCGCCGCCTCGGCGGTCGCTCTGGTGAATTGGGTCCAGGCCTGCTTCATATCGGGGACCGCGGCCACTTCGAGCACCGGGCCGACGAGCAGCGCGCTTTCAACACCGCGACCATCCTTGAGAATAGTGAGGCAATAGCGCCAGTCCTGCGCTGCCGCGGGGGTGGCCGCGAGGGCGAGCCCCAGGCTCAGTGCCGTCGAAATCGTCGCCGTTTTCGTCACAATTAGCCCTCCCTTACTGGTTAACCTGCCCGTTATGAAGGCAGGACAAGGGGGCCAACCCCAAATTATATTGGGATTCTGGTCCTAACTTGCTGAATCGACGCGCCGTCTCGCGGGGGCCTCTCCCTCAAGCGCCCCGCCCGGTTGGCCACGGCTCCCCCCGCAGATTCAGGCCCCCAGCGCTTCGCGCGGAACGAGTATCGAGACGAACAGTCCGCCGGGCTTCCAGTCGCGGTCGATCGATGCCTTGAGCGTCGTGGCAATGCTTTTTTCGAGACGCGTTCCAAAACCCCCGCCTGCCCGCTCGACTTCTCCTTGCGCGGGTGGCGGGCCGCCCCTTTCCTCCCAGCGAAGGCGGATATCGCGGCCGCTCCCCTCGACGCGAACGAGGAGCTGGCCTTCAGGCACGGAAAGCGACCCATATTTGGCCGCGTTTGTCGCAAGTTCGTGGAGCAGAAGGGCAATGTTCGTGACCGCCTGTCCGCCCACAAGACATTCATCTCCGTCAACGACGATCCGGCTTTCCGCCACATAGGGTGCGAGGATCGCGTGGATCAATGCCAGAAGTTCTGTCTGCGGAGGCGACGGGTTCGCCTCGTCGACCCCCTCCATCGTGAGCTCATGCGCGCGCGCCAGCGCCTGCAGGCGGTCCTGGATCATGCCGATTATATCGTCGAGCGTTCCGCCGGATCGCGAACTGATCGCGACAATCGCATTGGCGAGCGCAAAGAGATTCTTCACGCGGTGGTGCATTTCGCCCATGAGAAGCTTCTGCTGCTCCTGGGCGATCCGCCGCTCGGTGATGTCGCGGGCAATTTTCGAGGCGCCGACGATGGTCCCATGCGCGTCGTGGATCGGCGAAATGGTGAGCGAGATGTCGACCAGCTCACCATTCTTGCGCAATCGTTGCGTCTCGAACGGCAGGATACGGCGGCCCTGCTGAATCTCTGCAAGAATGCGGGGTTCTTCATCCAGTCGGGCCGGCGGGATCAGGATCGTCACCGATTTTCCGATGACCTCCTCGGGCGCGTAGCCGAAAAGGCGCGTCGCTCCCTCGTTCCAGCTTTGGATGATGCCATGGAGGTCCTTGCTGATGATCGCGTCGTTCGACCCCTCGATAATCGCGGCCAGCCAGTCCCGCGGGTCCGGAACACCGTCCAAGGCGGCATTGACAGCGGCCTGCCTCCCCGGGGGCGGTAGCGATCCGGCGTCGCGCGCGCCAAAGGGCGCGCGCCCGCTCATGGGCCCGGCGGGGCGCCCGCTGCTCGGTTCCGCGGAGATACTGCCGTTAAGATCCGCCATTTACGCTCCTATTGCCCTTAAGGGGCCTGAGCATGGGCGCTCGCCATGAGTATGACAAGCTATGTCGGCGCTCTGCCCGGCAGGGCCTTGCCCAGAATTTTTGCGAAAGGAAGGGGGATTGCTGCGGACCGGGGTTAGTGACGCGCCCCCATAACAGCATGAAAAATCATCACTTCCTGAATGGGGTGACGAAGGACCGCGCAAAAACGCGCGCCTGACGAGACGTGCAAGGCGTTAGACAAACGGTTCGGATCTCCCTGCGCCGCGTCTCTGCTTCTTCCTTCTCCCCCGGCCGCGCCATCATGGCCGGCGCGGCGCCAAGCGCCGGGCGCTCTCACGACCCCGCACCGGTTTCAAAGATGAGATCGCGCGTGACGAGCACACGCAGCGCCGCCCCCGGACGCACGGTCACCGTCGGGGGCCGGGATATCTGCCTTTCCACAAGCCGCCGCCCCGTTTGATGGACCGTATCCTGGCCGGCCTCGCGCAGCGCCCGCAGCAGCCGGTCATCGCTATCGCTTCCAAGCTCGGCCCCGATCCCGAGCAGCGACGACACGAGCGCGGCGCCCGTCATCGCTCCCCAGTGATAATCTGTCCGGTCGCCAATCCCTGCCTTGCCGCTTGCATCGCTCCCAGGAAGCCGCCCGAGTTCGAGCGACCGCCCGCCGGGAAGGATCAATCGGTCCCACGCCAGCAAGACGCGGCTTTGCCCCGCCGCCACTTCGCTTGCATATTCGCCGATGAGCCGCGCGCCTTGCGGGATCAGAAGCAGCGCGCCGGTCGGGCTGTCGTAGACATTCTCCGTCACCTGCGCGGTCACCTGGCCGGGAAGGTCTGAGTGGACCGCGGTAATCAGGGCTGCGGGAATGATACTTCCTGCCTGGAGAACCCTGGCTGAGCTCGGATCATGGAGCCGATGACGGCTCTCGGCCGTGACCGCCCGCTCCGCCAGGAAGGCGCCGCGCGATCCGCTCTCATTGCTATCGCGGCGAGAGGCTTCCTCCTCGTCCATTGGGCGCGGCTCCGAAACGCCAAGCTCGGCGGACGCTGACCGCTCCTCAAGGAACAGCCGGCTCTCGCGCGCCGCCTCGCGCTCCTTCCTGGCGCGCACGCGCGCTTCGTCTTCTGCCGCTGTTTCGCGCGGCGGGGCTGGATGGGCAGCCTGCTCTTCGGATCCCGCCCTGCCATCGGCGTCCAGGGGCAGCGCTGCACTTCCAAGATCGGCGGGCCGCGGCGGACCAAGGCCCCCCAAAGCGCCATAGTCGGCGGGGCTTCCCGCGAGCGGCCCCGGCCGCCCCGGCGTCTGGGCGTGATAGACATTTTCGCGGCGCGTTGGGGTCGCAGGCTCGAGGGCATAGATCAGCGCGCCGCCGATCAGGAGTCCCGCCGCCCCGCCGAGCACCGCGAGCGCCTTTCGCGAGAGCCGCATCGTTTTCGGAAGGTCCGCGCTGAGCCGGAGGCTGTCCCGGTTCGGGGGCGGGCCAGGCGGAGGGGCTCCAACCTCGCTCGCGGCAGAAGCCCGTGCCTCAGGCGGGATCACTGCCCACCTCGACGCGGCTTTTCGCGGCGAATGCGAACCTCGCGGGCGGCTTTCCCCACGCCGAGGAGAAGCACCGCGCGATCGAACAGCCGGTCGACGACAAGATAGCGGCCGCTGACGCGGTAGTTCACGAGCTCGGCCTCGCCGCCTTCATTGAGGAGGAAGATCGGCGGCATTTCGTGGGACGCAATCCCGCCTGCAAATTCCACGAATGTCTGCCGGCCATCATCGAAGACGCGCAGCGGTCTCCAGGGCACTTTGTCGCCCGAAATCCGGTAGCGAAAATCGAGACGGGCGGGGTCAATGCCCGCCGCGACCGGTTCTTGCCTTTCTTTCTCGGACGCCGCGGCGTGGAGCGCGATCAGCTCGTCCGCCGGATAGGTCCATGACACCGACGCCATGTAAGTCGCTGGCGCCGCGCGCAATTCGAGATGATAGGTCCGGCGGTCGGTGTTGATGACGAGATTGGTGGAAATGTCGGATCGCGTGGGTTTTACCAAGAGATGGACGCGGCGCGAGGCACCCGCGCCGCTCACCGTATCGCCGATGATCCACCGCACCGTGTCGCCGGCGGCAACCGGTCCTGGACCCACGAGCGTTTCCCCGGCTTCAAGGACAATATCGGTCACCTGACCCGGGGCTGCATAAACCTGGTAGAGCGCGCCCTCGGACCAGGCATATTGTTGGATCGCGTTGCGATAGGCGTGCGCGTCGGGCTCGACCCTCGCCTCGGCATTGGCCTTGCCGACGCGCGCGCGCGGGTCGCCAGGTTCGGCAGAAGCTACGGGCGCGAGCAGCATCGTTGCAGCGGCAATCAGGATAATAGGCGTCGTCATTGGCTGAGCTCCCTTGACCATGAAAGAGCAGTGACGAAGAGCCCGAGCGGGTTCTTGCGGAGCGCGTCGGGCGTGCGCGGCGGCTCGATGCGGACGGTGAGGATGGCGGACCAGCGCGAACGCTCGATAAGGCTGCCGTCCTGATATCGCCGCTCTGTCCAGGCGATGCGGAAGCTGTCGCGCGATGCGCGAATGACACTCGAGACATCGACGGCGACCTGGGCCTTCCCGATCTCGGCGAAGGGATCGCTATCCCGCGCATAATCATTGAGCGCCCGCGCGCCCCCATCACGCGCAAAGTCATAGGCAGCGAGCCAGTCGTTGCGCAGAACCACCGGATCGGCCGGGATCGAGCGCACATGCTCGATGAAGCGCGCAAGGTGAAAGGCGATCTGGGGATCGGAGGGGTTCCAATCGTCCTCGGCCGGCGCGACCGCCCTCGCCTCGCCGAACTTGTCGACCTCGACAACCCAGGGCGTGATCGTACCGCGCGCCGACTGCCACACGAGTGCGGCGCCGAGGCCGCCCGCAAGGGCAAGACAGCCGAAAAAGGCGAGACGCCAGTTCTTCGCCTGGACGCGGGCGGAGCCGATCCTGTCATCCCAGACCTGCGCCGCGCGCTGGTAGGGCGTGACGGGAAAGGGCGAGCGTCCATAGCGGACCGAAGGTCGTCGAAACATGCGTCACTCCTTTTCGCTGGTATCGGGGGCGGCGCCGGCGCCATGGGCGTCGCCCGACCGGATGCTGTGAGCAAGGGCAGCCGTGCCTTGCATCACGGCCTGACGGCGGCGGAGCGCCTTCGCCCAGGCGGGCTGCTCTTCCGGCGACGTGCCCGGCGAAGCGGAGCTGCCCCTTTCGCGTCCTGTGCGTCCGTCCTGATAGCTGGCCCGGACCCGATCGGCGCCCTTGCGGACCGGCGCTGCGGCCCCGCGCGCAGCGGAAGCTGCCACACCGGCAGCGCCGCCGCTCACCGCGGCTGCGCCTTCACGCCCGGCGGCGCCGCGTGCATAGGCCGCACGGGCGCTGCCCGCCATGCGCGCGCCGCCAAGCGCCGTGCGGCCGAGGGCGGTCGCCGCCGCTCCCCCGACCAGTGTCGCTCCGGCCGCGCCGGCGGCAAGCGTAGCGCCCGCAGCCACCGCCGTTCCCGCCGCCGCGCCGGCACCAAGCTGCGGACCGCCTGCAACGATGCCGTTTGCGATTCCCGGACCGAAAATGCCAAGGCCGAGCAAAGTGAGCGCCGCGAGCGCGATCGCCATCGCCTGCTCGATATCGGGTTCAGCGGCGATCCCTGCCTCGAGGAAGTGACGAAAAAGCGTGGTTCCGATGCCGGTGATGACCGCAAGCACGAGGAGCTTGATGCCCGAGGAGACGACGTGCCCCAGCACGCGTTCGGCCATGAAGGCCGTGCGAGAAAAAAAGGCGAAGGGCAGCAGCACGAACCCGGCAAGCGTCACCAGCTTGAACTCGAGGATCGTGACGAAGATCTGCACCGCGAGAATGAAGAAGGCGAGCACGACGATCACCCATGCGACGAGCAGGATCGCGATCTGGGCAAAATTGGAAAAGAAGCCGACCGGCCCCATCAGATTCTCGGTCGCATCGAGGAGTGGCGCTCCGGCATCGAGACCGGTCGCTGCGATCATGCCGGGCCGCATGAAGTCGCCAAGAGCAAGTGCCCCGCCGCTCGCCTTCAGCCCAAGTCCTGCAAAGCTGTCGAGCAGGATCGACGACAGCGCAGAGAAATTCCCGATAATATAGGCAAAAACACCGATATAGAGTGTCTTCTTGATGAGGCGCTGCAAGATGTCCTCGTCGGCACCCCACGCCCAGAAGAGCGCCGCGAGCGTGACGTCGATCGCGATGAGCGTCGAGGAGAGGAAGCCGACCTCGCCCCCGACGAGACCGAAGCCGCTGTCGATATAGGTCGAAAAGACGCTCAAGAACTGATCGATGACGCCGGTGTCGTTCATCGTGCCTCATCCTCGCTGTCCAGGAGGCGAAGACCCCCTCCCCGCCGCGGCATCGGAGGACGGCTTGCGCCTGCAGGCAAAGCCCGCGTTGTGTTGAAGAATGCGCAAGCGCGGATGACCGGGGCGACGCGCCCGGCGCGACTGCAGGGCACGGTCACGCCGATCCCTTCCAGCCGCTGCATGTCAATTCCTGCCGCGGAAGCGCCGAAATCGTTCGCGGGCTTCGGCCTCGATAGCAGCACTGCGCGCGGCCTCGAGCGCCTGCGCCCGGCCCTGAGCGGCAATCGCTGCGGCAAGATCGCCAAGCTGCTGGGACTGAAGCGCGAGGAGCTGGTTTCCAGCCTGCGCGGCCTGCAGCGCGCCGCTCGCCGACTGGCTGGCGGTGACCAGCGCGGAAAGGGACGCGCGGGTTCCCCCGAGATTGCCGACGATCCCCGCCTGCACTTTCATCGCGTCCTCGAACGCGGCGACGCTATCCTTCCAGCGCGCCTCGGCGTTGGCGACCAGCGCGGCGTTCGGCGCGGCAAATGCCGAGTTCTTGTACCGGCCCTCGAAAGCTGTCTCGATATTCTTCACGTCATAGGCGATCCGCTCGGCCTCGCCGAGGAGCCCGCGCGTCCGGTCGACCTGCCCCTCGAGCTCCGCCAAGGTCGAGGTCGGGAGCGAAGCGAGATTCTTCGCCTCGTTAAGGAGCGAGACCGTCTGGTTCTGCAGCATGCGGATCTGGTTGTTGACCTGCTCGAGCGTGCGGGCGGCAGTCAGGATATTCTGCGCATAGTTGCGGGGATCGTGAACGATGCCGCCGATCTGCGCCGATGCCGGGTGCGGGAAGAGAGCGATCGCCGATCCTGCGACAAATGACGCGAACAAGGCACCTGAAATCTTTCTTTTCACGGACATTCTCCTTCGATTGGCGTTTCGGTTCCAGCGGAAGAGAAGAGCTCGGCTGCCCAGTCGAGGCGGCGGTGGCGAAGCCAGGCCGCGGCAAAGTGCGCGCGGCCGTGGGCCTCGATCAGCTCGGTGATCTGAAGTTGATCGGCCTTGGACGAAGCGGCGGCAAAGGCGAGCGCGATATCGCCGAGACCCAATTCGAAAAGACGGTTGCCGCGGCGCGACTGGCAGTAATAGTCGCGCTTCGGTGTCGCCCGGCTCAATATCTCGATCTGGCGGTCGTTGAGACCAAAGCGCTCATAGATGCGTGCGATCTGCGGTTCGGCCGCGCGATCATTTGGCAGGAAAATCCGCGTCGGGCAGCTTTCGACAATCGCCGGCGCAATATGCGAGCCTTCGATATCGGCGAGACTCTGCGTGGCAAAGACCACGCTCGCATTTTTCTTTCGCAGGGTCTTCAGCCATGCGCGAAGCTGCGAGGTGAAGGCCGGGCTATCGAGGACGAGCCAGCCCTCGTCGATGATGATGAGCGTCGGGGAGCCGTCGAGACGCCCCTCGATCCGGTGAAAAAGATAGGAAAGCACGGCGGCTGCGGAGGATGTGCCGACAAGCCCCTCGGTCTCGAGCGCCTCGACCCGCGCGTCGCCGAGCCGTTCTTCCTCGGCATCGAGCAGTCGCCCCCAGGGACCGCCGACGAGATAGGGCGCGAGCGCCTGCTTGAGCATTTGCGACTGAAGGAGCACTGCAAGCCCCGTCAGCGTCCGCTCGGGCCTCGGCGCGGTGGCGAGCGAGCAAAGCGCCGACCAGAGATGCTCCTTTGCCGCAAGGTCGATGGAAACCCCCTCGCCCGCGAGCAGCGCGGCGAGCCATTCGGCTGCCCAGGCGCGCTCGGCCGCCTCGTCGATGCGCGCAAGCGGTTGCAGCGCAACGCTGCCTTCGGCGTTGAAGAGCGAGCCGCCGAGATCCTGCCAGTCACCGCCCATCGCCAGCGCCGCCGCGCGGATCGAGCCTCCGAAATCGAAGACAAAGATCTGGCTCGCGCGGTACCGGCGGAACTGCAGCGCCATGATGCCAAGCAGCACCGATTTTCCCGATCCGGTTGGACCAACGATGAGGCAATGGCCAACGTCGCCGACGTGCAGCGAGAAGCGGAACGGCGTCGAGCCTTCGGTCTTGCCGTATAGCAAGGGTGCATCCCCAAGATGCTCGTCGCGGTCGGCACCCGCCCAAACCGCTGAAAGCGGGATCAGATGAGCAAGGTTCAAGGTCGAGAGGGGAGGCTGGCGGACATTGGCATAAACATGGCCCGGCAGGCTTCCGAGCCAGGCCTCGAGCGCATTCACGCCTTCAATCGTGCAGGTGAAATCGCGGGCCAGGATGGTCTTCTCGGCAAGGCGCAGCTTCTCCGCCGCCCGTGCCGAATCCCGGTCCCATACCGTCACGCTCACCGAGACATAGGCGATGCCGGCGCTGTCGGCGCCGAGTTCCTGCAGCGCGAGGTCCGCATCGGCCGCCTTGTTCGCCGCATCGCTGTCGACGAGAACCGACGCCTCGTTGGTCATGACCTCCTTGAGGATCGCGGCAACGGACTTGCGTTTTGCGAACCATTGCCGGCGGATTTTCGTGAGCACCCGCGCCGCGTCGGTCTTGTCGAGCATGATCGCGCGGCTTGACCAGCGATAGGAAAAGGCGAGCCGGTTGAGCTCGTCGAGCAGGCCGGGAAAGGTTTCGCTCGGAAAGCCCGTGATCGTCAGCGTACGCAAATGATGCTCGCCAAGACGCGGTTCGAGCCCGCCGACGAGCGGCTCGTCTGCGAGAAGCGCATCAAGATAGGCGGGCGTCTCGGGGACGCGAACGCGCTGCACCTTCGTTGAGACCGTACTGTGGAGATAGCTCAGCGTTTCGCCGTCATCGAGCCAGCGCGCCTCGGGCATGAACCCTTCGACGAGATGCAGGAGCCGCTCGGTGCGATCGATGAAGCCGGCGAGCCATTGCCAGGGGTCGACCCCCTTCTTCACGCCGCCTTCAAAAAGCCAGGCTTCGGCGCGCGCACGCTCCTCGGCGGGCGGCAGCCAGACGAGGGTCAGATAGTAGCTACTCTCGAAATGCGCGCCTTCCTCGCGAAACTGCTCGCGACGCTCGATATCGACGAGGCGCGAGACGGGATCGGGAAAGTCCGAGATCGGATAGCTTTGCGCGGCGAGCCGCCGGGCTTCCACGAAAACCGCCCAGCCCGATCCGAGGCGCCGCAGCGCGCTATTGAGGCGCGCGGTGACCGCGACCATTTCAGCAGGCGTGGCGCTGTCAAGGTCCGGGCCGCGAAAGCGCGCGGATCGCTGGAACGACCCGTCCTTGTTCAGCACCACGCCCTCCGCCACCAGGCAGGCCCAAGGGAGAAAGTCTGCAAGGCAGGCGGATTTCGATCGATATTCGGAGAAATTCATCATGGGCGCATCCATCCAGGATATTTGAGGTGACGCCGCGCGACCTCGACGAAGGCGGGATCGCGCCGGGCTGCCCACACGGCGAGCGCGTGGCCGATCGCCCAGAGCGCGATCCCGGCGACCCAGAGCCGAAGACCCAGTCCGATCGCGCCGGCGAGCGTGGTGTTGACGATCGCGAGGCTACGCGGCGCACCGCCGAGCAGGATGGGCTCGGCGAGCGAGCGGCGCACCGGGACGAAAAAGCCCGGGACATTCTCGTTGCTGTCCATCAAACGAGCGCCCCGCCGCCAAAGGAAAAGAAGGTGAGGAAGAAGCTCGAGGCGGCAAAGGCGATGGAGAGGCCGAAGACGATCTGGATCAGGCGCCTGAAGCCGCCCGAGGTGTCACCGAAAGCGAGACTGAGCCCGGTGACGATGATGATGATCACCGCGATGATTCTTGCGACAGGCCCCTCGATGCTTTCGAGAATCGACTGGAGCGGCGCTTCCCAGGGCATCGACGAACCGCCGGCATAGGCAGGTGCCGCGTAGAAGAGCCAAGCAGCGAGGATGGATGTGCGATAAAGCGGGCCGCACGCCCAGCGCCCGACCCGGCGGCGCGTCACTGACTTTGTCATTGGAGAATTCCTTCGCAAGGGGTGGAGAGTGGGGTAAGGCGGTATTCACCCGTCAAAGGGTCGAACCCGTCGACGCGCGCGAGCTCGGAGAGGCGGCGTGAACAGCCGACGCGGACGAGCACGGCGACTAGATCGATGGTGTCGGCAAGCAGCGCGCGCGGAACGGCCACCACCGCCTCCTGGATGAGTTGCTCCATCCGGCGCAGCGCACCGAGCGCGCTTCCCGCGTGAATCGTGCCGACCCCGCCTGGATGTCCGGTGCCCCAGGCCTTCAAGAGATCGAGCGCCTCGGCGCCGCGCACCTCGCCGATCGGGATGCGGTCCGGGCGCAGGCGCAGCGACGAGCGCACAAGATCTCTGAGCGAGGCAACGCCGTCCTTCGTGCGCATGGCGACCAGATTGGGCGCCGCGCATTGGAGCTCGCGCATATCCTCGATCAGCACGATGCGATCGGCACTCTTCGCCATTTCGGCGAGCAGCGCGTTTGCGAGCGTTGTCTTGCCGGTCCCGGTTCCGCCGGCGACGAGGATATTTGCGCGCGCAGCGACCGCGCACCGGAGAAGTTCGGCGTCGCCCTCCGAGAGGATCCCCGCGCCGACATAGTCATCAAGGCAAAAGACCGCGACAGCGGGCTTGCGGATCGCGAAGGCCGGTGCCGCCACAACCGGAGGGAGCAAACCTTCGAACCGCTCCCCGCCTTCGGGCAGCTCCGCGGACACGCGGGGCCGATCGCTGTGAACTTCCTCGCCCACATGATGAGCAACGAGGCGGACGATGCGCTCGCCGTCCGCGACACTCATCCGACAGCCGCTATCGCTGATCCCTTCCCCTGCCCGGTCGACCCAGAGCCGCCCGTCGGGGTTGAGCATGATCTCGATCACCGCGGGGTCGGCGAGCCACTCGGTGATCGCCGCCCCGAGCGCGGTCCTGAGCATGCGCGCGCTGCGACTTTGCGCCTCCGATCTGCTCGCCTCACTGGCCATGGATCACCCCGTTCGCTTGCGCCGGGCGGAAGCGCCGGCTCAACGGGGCGAATCAAGAGACGCAGAAAAGCTCGCGCTTCAACAGGAAAAAGCGCGCGTCGTAGAATCGGCTAAAAAAAGAAAGTTTAGCGTAGGCAGCGAACGGGAAACGCAATCGCGAATCGCGCGACTCAGCACCCCGATTCGCTGGTGCCGTGAAGTGACGAAAAGCGGTCCCGGTCGGGCTTGGGCTCAGGGGCGTTCACAGCTTCGACGCTGCATGGGACTTCGATGGACCAAGGCCCAAGCGGCTTCTCGACCGAAGGATGGGAGAAAGGTAAGGATGCCAATCGAATTAACCGATCAGGACCAGGCAGCGACCGGCCTAACCCCGCAACGCGAAGGGACGAAATGACATCCCCGACCGACCCGATTGACGACACCGCCAAACTCTGGACCAGGCTTACCGAGAAGCAGCGCGACTGTCTCGACCTCCTCCTCGAGCATAAGACCTCAAAGGAAATCGCACGGATTCTCGACATTTCGAAGGATACCGTCGATCAGAGACTGAAATCTGCCCGTGACGCACTGGGGACGCGCAACCGCGCCGAGACCGCGGTTCTCTATGGCCAGCTCAAAGGAATATACGATCAAATCGTATACGATGCAGCGGCGCTTCCTCTCCAGCCGCAATGGGTGCGATCCCGCTTTTCGGACGGGGACCCGCCCAACCTTGCCGAGCTTCAGGATGGCACCGCGCTTCCGGACATCGGGTCAAGGCCGGGTTCCCTGTTCAGGGATCTAGGGAGGCACGACCATGGCGTCGCGGCGCGTATCGGGATTTATCTCGGACTTCTTGCGATGACGATCCTGATCCTGCTCGGCGGCCTCGGGATTGCCCAGGGCCTCGAGCAATTGCTCTCCCCGTAGATCCCTTCGTCAACTTGCCCAATTGGCCGGAGCGCTGTGCTTCCGGCGAAGGAGAAGTCATGTCCGATACATTTGCTGCCATGGCCGCGCGGCTTCAGCGCGAGATCCCGAACGCGGAAAACCGCGTCGACGACAGCCTGATCGCGCTATCATCGCTTATGACCAGCGTCGTGACCGCGCGCCGGGCGACTGGCGTTCCCGCGAAGACCGGCCAGCGCACTATTCTGCGCCTTGCGAAGGCCCAGCTTTCGCTGGTCGAGGTTGGCGGTGAACTCCTGCGCGCGCATGGCGAGCTCGCCGAGATTGGCAAGGAAACAGCCGGTTATGATCTGCGCGAGTGCCCGCCGTCCGCGCTTGCCGAGATATCGTCCATCGCCAAGGCCGGTTGACCGGGGCGCGGCCCGCCCGGATAGTGGCGGACATGCGAATGGCCGTTTTCGCCACCTTGTTGCTAGCCGCCCTCGTCTACGCTGCGAGGAAAGGCGGCGGCCCCGAGCGGGTCATGGTCGGGATCGCGCTCATCATCCTTCTCTGGGACCGGCTGCTCGTCCTGCTGGGCGCGGTGACCTACCAGAGCGTCGACGTCGGCTATCTTGCTCAAGATCTGTTCGGCGCCGCGGCGACTCTCGTCCTGGCGCTCTTTGCAAACCGTTTCTGGCCGCTCCTCGCTGCGGTTCTCCACACGCTGCCGCTCCTCGCCCATTTCGCGCGCGCAGTCGATGTCGCGGTGAACCCCGTCGTCTATCTCACAATGCAGGTCACTGCTTCATGGTTGGTCCCGCCTCTGCTCCTCGCCGCAACATGGCGCCACCAGAAAAGACTGCGCCGGACCGGCAGTTATCCGTCCTGGCGGAGATGGTCGCGCTCATCGCCCCAGCGGACGCCGAACGGATCGCAGCAAGCCTTCTAGCCGAATTCCAGACCATCGGCCGGATCTGGTCGCGCACGCCCCAGGACATTGACCGGATTACAGGTGCAGGGTCCGAGGTAACAAAGCTCCTCCTTCGTTCGCGAAAGCTCGCGCTCGAGGCCCTCTCGTCGGGCCTGCAGGGGATAAAAATCGACCCCTGCTGCGCGGCCCTGCGCGACTATCTCATCCTCGGGATGGGATCGCTCGCCGACGAGCGGCTGCGCGTTCTCTTTCTGGATGCGGGGGGACATCTCATTGCCGATGAGCAATTGCAGCATGGAACGCTCACCCGTCTCGCGCTTTATCCGCGCACGATCTTTCGCCGCGCGCTTGAGCTCAACGCCGGCGGCATCATCCTCGTTCACAATCATCCAAGCCGCGACCCGACACCGAGCGATCATGACATCGAAGTCACGCGGCAACTTGACCGGATCGGCCGCGAACTCGACATCAAGCTGATCGATCACATCATCGTTGCCGAGGGCGGCACGCGTCACATCCGCACCAGCAGGGCAGCGAATGAGCTCGAGCGCGGCCCCATGCAGCAGCTTCGCAGTCCGGGGCCCGCCGAGAGGGGCAAAATCGCTTTGGAAAATGCCAAGGCCACGCTGCGACGGCGCCTGCTGCGCGATCAGCTATTCGGCGCTCCCGAATTGTTCGGCGATCCCGCGTGGGAGATGCTCATCGATATATTCATCCATGAGTGCGAGGGTGAACCCCTGCCTCTCAGTTCGCTCTGCGTCACGCCGAGCATCCCGATGAGCAGCGCGCTCCGGCTCTGCCGGAAATTATGCGCTGCCGGGATCATCGATCGCATACCCGACCCGAGTGATGGTCGCCGAAGCTTCGTCAGGCTCACACCCGAGACGGCGCACCGGATGCGGGCCTATTTCGAGGAGGGGCGCGGCTGACCGGCCCATGAGAGCGGACCTTCATCGAGCACCGAGGCGATTGGGGAGCGCCTGGCGTCGGTCGCCCCTTTCCCACGGTCCGCGCGCTGCCAGAGGCTCGCCGCGGGGTCGGCCGCGATAAAAGCGGGCTGCCCCGGCGGACCGCGCCGCGCGATGTGATCGCTGCTGAGCGAAATCCGCGCGACCGGCAAACCATCGGGAAAGAGCAAATAGCCTTCGTAGCGCGCAAGGCGAAGCGCGCTTTCAGGCACCGCTGGGCGCGTTCGGCGCTGCCGCCCGAGCGTAAAATGGGGTGCATGATCGCGATCGCCGAGCCCGCCGGTCATGGTATGCACTTCAACCTCGCAATGGCCGACGGCGTCGCTCGCCCATTTCCGGCTCTCGCCATCGATCATCTGGAGGAAAAGCTTGGTATTGCAGCAGCCGAGCATCGATTCCGCGAGATCCTTGCCGTAGCGGTGCCGCATCTGCCCGATCGCCTGGAAGGTCAGCACGACCGCGGCGCCGAACTTTCGTCCCTCGGGAAGCAGCCGGGCAAGATTGTCGACGCGCGGGAGGTCGGCGAGCTCGTCGAGCAGGAGCCAGACGCGCCGTTCGGGCGATGGCGGCAGGGCAAGCAGCGCGCTTGCCGCGCATTCAAGCCAGCAGGCGAGGAGCGGCTTTGAGGCTTCGAAATAATCCTCCTTGCGGGGCACGAAAATCCAGGGCCTCTTTCCTTTGCAGGCGTCGAGACCCGCGATGAAGTCGCGAAAGGAAAAAGGTGTCTCCGCCCCGCTTGGCAACCGCAGAAACTGGATGAGGTTGGCGGCTTTCGCGAGCATGAAGAGGACGCTGCCGGTCGCGCGGTCTGCATCGTCGGCAAAGATCCGAGCCGACGAGCTGTCGCCGAGCCACGCCTTGAGGTCATCCCGGGTCCGATCCTGGAGCGCGTGAAGAAGGTCGGGCAAGCTCCCCTTCCCCTCGCGCCAGAGCGCGCGCAGCATATTGGCGACGAGGATGCGGCTCGTCTCGACCCAGACATCGCGCCCGTCGTGGCCGGTTTCGGTGATCAACTGCTGCGCGATGCGGTCGGCATCCGCGGGGTGCGCGATCTCGGCAAATGGCGACCAGTAGGCGCAGCGGGCATCGAATGGGTTGAGAATGACATCGCCGCGCGCCGGGTTGAAATAATGGGCAATGAACTCGCCGCTCGTGTCATAGACAAGCGCCGCCTCGCCGCGCGCCTCGATCCCGTCGAGCATTTGGCGCAGTACGGTGGTCTTGCCGCTACCGGTCGTGCCGATCATCGCCATGTGCCGGGTTTCGAGGCGCGGCGGGATCGCAACGGGCCCGATTGCAAGCGCGCGTGCGTTTGCCTCTTTGCGCGTCAGCTTCGCGAGCGTCGCACCGCTCGCCACACGCGTACCGCTGATGAACCGATCGCGCAGCGCACGCTCGCGTCGCCGCGCCGCAGCTCCGCGCAGGAGGATCAGGCAGGAAAGCCAGGCCCCGAAGCCAGCCGCGCCTCCACGCAGGACCAAGCCGCCGGAGACTTGCGCAGCGCGGCGATAATAGGGATGAGCCGCGAGCGCGCGCGCTGACACGCGGTAATCCGCCTCCTCATGACGGATCGTCATGCCGGGATCGTGGCTCGTTGCAAACCAGATCAAAATCTTCGCCCGGCACCATGCACCGCTGGATTGGAGAGCGGGCGTGCTGAGCATCAGCCAAGGGGAGCCGAGGCCCGCGAGCGCGACCGAGCAGAGCATGATCGCAAGGTGGCGCTTCAAACGTCGGGTCTGGCTGTAGCGACCCTGCCGCCGCAGCATCTCCGCATGAAGCCGGCGATCATGCGGCTCGGTCATGATCTGACGGCGAGGATCGCCTCACCATTTCTGCCTTCCCCGCTATCCGGAACGAGCAGGCTGCTCATGGCTCACGGCGTGAAAGCTGAATAAAGAGCGATGGCAGCGAAACGAGCGTGACAGGCCCTTCCTCTCCGTCCGCCGCTTGGGGCGGCAGACCGGACCGGGCAGCGAACAACGACCCATCGCGCCAAGACGGCGGCTCTTTGCGTGAGGCGGGTGCAGATTTGTCTGTCGCGCCTCTCAAAAGGGGAGCGAGGCGGGCGACATAGGCGCGGGTTTCGGCCGGCAGCCCGCGGCGGCCCGCTGCGTAGGCGTCAGCGCGCCCCGGGCCCGCATTATAGGCAATGAGCATCAAGGAGATATTGCGATATCGGTCCCACATCGCACGGAGATAGGCGGTGCCTGCGAGAATGTTGGCGCGCGTATCAAAGGGATCAGGTCCGAGCCCGTGGCGCGCGCTCAGCATAGCCCAGGTCGCGGGCATGATCTGCATCAGCCCCATTGCGCCAGCGCTCGATTGCGCGCGGGGATTGCCGCCACTTTCGGCATGCATGACGCGCCAGATCCAGTCTTCGGGGACAGCAAAACGGCGCGCGGCTTCCGCCACATGCGCTGCTTGTGCAGCGTGCCGCGGCGCGGCCGGAGCATGGCGATCCCGGCTTTCTGCTCCCGCCGCACCGAGCATGGGATGCACCGCGATCGCCAGCGCGCACGCCGCCGTGATGCGCCGCTTGTGCGCAGCCGCGCTGCGGCTGCGATGCCCCATGCCCGGCACCGCTCAGCTCCGGTCTTGCGGTTGCGGCCGCGACCAGAGAAGATGATGTTCTCCCTCGTCGCGCGCTGAGCGAATGAGATTGGCGCGGAGCGACGCCGGCAACGCGGGGTCGTCGATCTGCAGCGCGATATAGGGCCCGGCGCGCTCGCCGGTGCGGTCCCAGCCAGCGCCTACCTCGATCGTGCTGTCGGCCTCGCCAAGCAGCACGCGCCAATTGGGGGCATTCTCGGTATCGCTTGGGGCTGCTGGAACAATGGCAAGTGCCGCATCGAGCGTCAGCGTCGTAATCCGGCCCGAGTAGCCGGGGCCGGCTTCGTGAAAGGTTCCGATCAGCATGAGACATAATCCTTCTTCTTGGGGTGGAACGAGCAGGAGAGTCCGTGCGAACGCCAGCGAAGCGGGGAACCGGGCGCCGAGCGCGTGAGGATCGGCCGCGCATGGCCAAGAAGGCCGGAAGCCGGCAGGGGTCCAAAGTAGCGGCTGTCGAGACTGTCGGGCGCGGCGTTGAGGAGGAAGATTTCGCCTTGGCGAAGTGTGCGACAGCCTCTCCAGCGCGGGAGTGCGCGACCTCTCCGGTCGGCCGCGCGCGCGATTGCCGCACGGCGACCGTCGATCGATATTTGGGAACCCCAGCGGCAGACGCGGGCCCCTCGCGTCGCCGCGACATGTTTGAGAAGGGGCGTCCCGAGAGGCAGGTAAGCCCGGCGGTCAAGCCAGGCAGCGACCGTAGGCGGGGGTTTGATGGCAATGAGATCACCGGGCGCAGGGGTGCGCGCTTCAATCCGGTAGAGGCCGAGGGGAACGCTCGCGCTCGCGTTCCAGATCAGGCGTGGACGCGGCGCCTGCCAGATAATCGCGGCGAAGAGGGAGGCGAAGAGCGCCGCCGCTGCGAGCGTCGCGGCGAGATAGCCGCGATGCAGGGCGGCCCCCTCCGGAGATGAAGCTCGCCCCAGGGCCTGGGGGCCCCGCTCGCCCGCATCGCGGCACAGGCGCATCAGCGACGCACCACACGGCGTGCGGGATGGATCAGTCGCTTGGGCGGATTCGTGGTCGAATAGCGCAGCCCAGTTCCAGCCCAGGCGTCGAGATCGGAAATCTCATAGACGATGCGCCCGCCCAGCTTCAGATATTTGGGGCCCGTGCCGAAGCAGCGGTGCTTTTCGAGCGTTCGCGCCGAGAGCCCGAGATGCAAGGCCGCATCGGGGGTTCTGAGATAGCGGGGGCCATCGGGCTCAAACGGCTCGGTCATGGGCGATCTCCGGCGTTAGCAAGCGACGTGCCCGCCAGGCTCGCGGGCTCAAGGCATGTCTCGCCGATCCTGATCATGACGGAGAACGGACAAAGCGCGGAAAGGTCGGAATGTCCCGATCATGAGGCCGCGAGGAGCGCGCGGTAACCGCCGTCGCGCATCGCGAGCGCGCCGCGCTGCCATCGCGCGATGCGGCGCCTTTCGCTCGAGGCGTCCCACTCGGCGGCCGAATAATGACGCGCCTCGGGCGTAAGGAGCGCGGCGGCAAGCGCACGAGGCGACGCGCCGACCGCGATCCCATCGAGAAGACGAAGCCACTGGACAAGGCGCCAGCGCTCGGTTGGTCCGGGATCGACCCCGGCTGGAGGCGTCACCAGCTCCTCCCCGCTCAGGCCGCGATGCAGCGCGGCGGCAAGCGCGAGCCGGATGCCACCCTGCGCGTCGGCTGGGCAGACATAGGCAATTTCCTCGTTGCCCTCGCAGTAGCGGACAGCGACGCGGTAGTGGCGGCCCGCAAGCCGAAGCACGAGATGCCATTCGCGATAGCCGATCACTTCGCTCGCGACCCGGTCGCTGCGCACAAGTTCAGCGAGCCGTGCCGCAGCGAGTCCCTCGGGCGCCGGCTGGGCAACCGCGACGAGCGCGCAGGCACGTGGATGCCAGATTGCGGGTGCTTCGGCGGCGCTAAGATCGGGATCGAAGGCGAAAGACCAACCCCCAGTGGCGCGCGACCCGGCCGAGCGCCGCGGGCTTGCCTAGCGCAGCGTCATACTGACGCTGATAGCAGGGATTGCGGCGGAGAAACTCCTGCGCGAAATCCGCCCGATCATATCGCTCGAACATCCTCGTATAATATTCGGACTGCCAGTCGATCTTATGGTGCATAATATACTCCCATGACACAATCAGGGCCAAGGCTAGGAAATCTGGGCGCTTTTGCCGGATCAATCGACGGACGGACTCCAGCGCGCAGGCGATGAGCATAAGCGAGCTTTGCCAGTATGTGTCGCGGAGACGGCCTCAATCTGGTTCTAAATTCGCTCGGGACGCGTGGTGCCGCACGCAAGGCCCGGCCTTCCTCAGAAGGTTTGGACTGGCACTTGATCCTTGCATTTCATAAAGGCGGCTCATGACCGCGATCGGGACCAGGATTGACGAAACCGGAACCTTGGTCCGCGAGGCGGGCGGCTTCATCCTGCGCCGCGATCTCGGCGGCCGCTGGAAACTCGATCTTCACCGTGTCCCTGTCGACCATATCGAAAAGCGGGTCCGGATCACCGGGGTAGTGGTTGGCGAGGGTCTGGTGGACGTCGTCGGAGTTTCGCCGGAGGCGCCGGGCCGACCCTGATTGGGAAAGCGAGGGCATCGCCGGCGAACCCTGTCGTGGGAACCGGTCGCATCAGCATAGTCAAATGTTCCAATTCGGGTCGAATATTGATTTTTGACCAGATAAGGATCATGTAGGCTCGGAAAGGAGCCGATATGGCAACCGCAGCCCGTAACGCGATCGACCGCAAGAGCCTGACTGGCCCGGCGCTGCGAACCTTCTTCAGTATCGCCGAGGCGTGGGATCTCAATGAAGCGGAGCAAATGGCCTTGCTCGGGCTCGACAGCCGCTCGACCCTTCAGAACTGGAAGCGCGGCGAGGTCGCGGCGCTCTCGAAGGACGCGCTTGAGCGGATTTCCTACGTGATGGGCATCTACAAGGGGCTGCAGATCCTTGTGCCCGCGACCGCGGATAGTTGGGTGCGCAAGCCGAACAAGGCGAAGCTTTTCGCGGGCAAGTCGGCGCTCGACCGGATGACCTCGGGCAATGTCGCTGATCTTTATGTCGTGCGGCAATATATCGACGGTCAGCGCGGCTAAGGCGTGGCACAAGATATTCCTGTCACCGCGACCCATTGGTCGCCTTGCTATCGCATCATCCCGAGCCGCTTCCCACCGGTCGGGCTGTTCGACAAGGTCGCGCGCGCAGAGGATCTCGATGCGGTCTTCCAGATCGAGGCGATGACCAACGACCGCCTGAGGGACGAGGTTGGTGATCTTGCGCTCGTGCCGCCCGAGGATCGGGTTTCGGGCCCGGGAGCGACGCCGATCATGGCAGCCTTTACGCATCTCAACCCCACGGGCAGCCGCTTCACCGATGGCAGCTTCGGCGTTTTTTACGCCGCGCTCACGCTCGAGACGGCCATCGCAGAGACGAAACACCACCGCACCAAATTCCTCGCTGCGACTGACGAGCCCCCGCAGGAAATCGACATGCGCGTCTACGCGGTCGGCCTCGCCGCCGATCTCCACGACATCCGTCCGCTCGCAGCGAGCCACCCGCATCTCTATGATCCCGACAATTATGCGACCGCCCAGGGCCTCGCGTCCGAGCTGCGCGATGCGGGCGCCGACGGCATCCGCTACTGGAGCGTCCGTCACGAGGGGGGCGAATGCGCTGCCGCATTCCGCCCCCGCATTCTTTCAAACTGCCGGCAGGAGCGGCATCTTTGCTATGTATGGGACGGGACCTCGATCAGGACCGTCTATGAAAAACGAAGCCTTGGCGAGTGACGCCTGCCCTCTGCTTCCCCCTCCCCTTCCGGGACGTCGCCGCGTCCGATAGCGCCAGATTGAGGGCAGAAGAGCTTGCCAGCCCTTGGGTCTCCCGTCAGAATCGAAACGAAAATGAGAAGCGACATCCACCATCTGCCGGCAAAACAGCAAGGCGAGCTTGAGCGTATCACATGCGTGCTGATGGAGGAGTTTGCGCGCTCGATCGAACGCGCGACGATGGCATGGAAGCGCAACGGCAAGATCCTGAAGATCATCCTTTTCGGCAGCTATGCGCGGGGCGACTGGGTCGACGAGCCCGAAAATGGCTATCAGTCCGACTTTGATCTCCTGATCATTGTCAGTCACGAGGACCTCACCGACATTGCCGATCACTGGTATGTCGCCGAGGACAGGATCCTGCGCGATCCTGCAATAGGGCGAACCGTCAACATCATCGTTCATACGATGCAGGAGGTGAATCAGGCGCTCCGCCGCGGCGAATATTTCTGGGTCGACATCATCCGCGACGGCATCGCCCTTTACGAGCTACCCAACCACCCGTTCGCCGCGCCGCAGCCTATGACGGCCAGCGATGCGTACAGGATGGCATCAGAATATTATGCAAGCTCGTTTCCCGCAATCAACGTTCAGATCGAAACGGCTCGTTTTCAGGTTGAACGGAGTCCGCAGAATAGGCAGTGGATGAACGCGGCCGCGTTTGCGCTTCACCAAGCCGTGGAACGCGCATATGGCTGCTTTCTTCTGACATACACATTCTACTTTCCCCGGTCCCACAACATCAAATTCCTCCGCTCGCTCGCCGAGGACAAGGAGGAGCGGCTGATCGCGGCCTGGCCGCGCGACAATAAGATCGACCGCAGGCGCTTTGAGCTCTTGAAACGGGCGTATGTCGAGGCTCGCTACTCGATGAGCTATGAGATCAGCGCCGAAGACCTTGCTGCATTGGCCGAGGCGGCCAGCAGGCTGCGCAATATCGTGGAAACACTCTGCGCCGAGCGGATCGAGAGATTGCGGAGTGAGACGGAGGGGTAAATTTTTGCCGCGACGCGGCATCAACCGCCGCCGGATGTGCCCCCATCATTCGACGACCACCGGGGCTGCAAAAGTATAGCCTACACCATAGACAACCTTGATAGCTGGGGGGTGAGCCGTGGCGCTTTCGATTTTTCTGCGCAGCCGGCTCACAATGGCGTCGAGGTGACGATTCTCGAAATGACCAGAGGGCCGCGCAAGCGCGGTCACGAGCTCCTCTCTCGTGCACGTCTGGCCCTGACGCTGGCACAGCAGATGCAAGAAGGCAAATTCGGTACCGGTCAGCCGAAGCGACTTGCCGTCGGGCGAAGCCAGTTCCCAGCTGGTGGTGTCGAGAGCCCAGGAACCCGAAGTGCCGCCCGCCGCGGCTCGCGCTTCCCGCGTTCGCCGCAAGAGCGAGCGGATGGCCGCTTCGACCTCGCGCAAGGGGCTGTGCTTGACGAGATAGATGTCGGCGCCGCTGTCGAACCCTCGAACCCGGTCTCCGGTGTCGCCATAGGCACTCAGCATGATGATGCCGCAATTGTGGCCCTTGCGAATTTCCAGAGCGAGGTCGAAACCATTTCCATCGGGTAGCCCCACGTCGAGGATGACGACATCGGGCGCCAGTTGGTTTGCAAACGCCGCGCGCATTTCCTGCGCGCAAGCCGCGGATGTTACCTCAAAGCCGCGCAGCTTCAGAAAGTCGCCGAGGTCCTGCCGCAGCCTGGGTTCATCTTCGACGATCAGGATCTGACTCACGCCGTCACCCTCTCGCAGCTGACCTGGCGCTGGCGCACCGCGGGCAGCGGGACGCGCACGACGGCCACTGTGCCGCCGTCGCTCGGGTGCTCGTAATCGAGGGTGCCGCCGTGAAAGGCGAGAAGCCGGCGAGCCGAATAGATACCGAGCCCCGTTCCCGTGATCGCGCTGGCGTTGGGTGCGCGAAAAAAGCGGCGGCCTATCTTGCCGCGATCGCTCGCGGGAATGCCAATCCCCCGATCGCGCACCTCGACGACGAGGGATGCCCCTTCTTCGCGGCCCACTATCGCGACCTGGCTGTCGGCGGGCGAATATTTGAGCGCATTGTCGATGAGATTGGTGAGGACCGTCGCGATCATCTCGGCGTCGGCTTCCAGCATCACCTGCGGATTTTCGATCGCAACCTCGAGACGCCCCCGGTGCTCCCGCACGGCAAGATGCGCCAGGACTTCGGCCAGAATGGCGCCGATCCTGACGGGTTCGGGTTGGAAGGTGCGCTCGCGGTCGTCGGTCATGAAGCGGTCGATCAGCGCGAACAGCCGATCGACCGCTTCGTTAATCCCTGCGAGCCGCTCGTGCTTGGCTTTCGGAGCACTGTCGCCCACGAGGCTGATCATTTCTGCAGAGCGGCGAATGACGGCGAGCGGTGTGCGAAACTCGTGGCTGACCACGCGCACCAGGTCGGCCTGCTCCTCGCGAAGCGCGCGCTCGGCGTCGAGGCTCGCACTCAAACGATTTTCAAGACGCCGCCGGGCCTCGACTTCGTTCATCAGACGGGCGTTCTTTTCGCGCAGGTCAGCCGAGAGCCGCGCGCTCAGCATGAAGAGAAGGCAGGTAAAGAGGGCGATCAGAAACAATGTGCCCTGCAGCAGATACCAGGCATTGCGGTCGGCGAGGATCGGGGCGCTTTGAAAGTCGGCGGGCAGCATGAACTCCAAGGCGCTCTGCACCACGCTTGCGAGCATATATTCGGCAAGGACTGCGATGGTGGCCCAGCGCAGAAGCGCTGGCTGCGTGCGATCGCGAGCAAGCCCGAGGCACATCACCGACATGATGACGAGGGTAAAAAGCGTAGAGGCGTGTATCCGGATCGCAACATCGCCAGGCGCGGCCACGATCACCGTGCTCCACACGGCAATATGGGCGGCGAGCAGCGAAAGGCCGATCCAGCTGTAGCGCGGTTGACCGAGAAAGCGGGCGAGCCCTTCGGCGAGCAGGACGAGGCCGAGCTTGATGATCGTGTTGGGGATGAGGATCGCCCAGATCCCCGGCTGCTCGCCGCGCAGAAGCATCAGCCACACCCCGAGCGCCATTGCGGCGAAACCGGCTGCAAGAAATCTGAGCTCATATAGGTGCCGCCAGGCGCGCCATGCAAAGATCCAGACCAGGGCCTGGAGACACACCGTGGCGAGAGTGACGACGAGAACCGTTTTCAGATCAAGCATGTCGTTCGCGCGCCCATGAATCGGCTATCGCCACTTTTCTTTCGTAAATCAATGCTTTGGATTTTGTTAACCATGTAGGGAGCCAACCCCGCGCCGTCAGATTTTGTCAGAATTCACTGGAATTGATCGGTGGAATCGATGGCCGGGGCGACCCTAGTTTGGAGGCACGCCGCAACGAAGGCTGAGCAGCGCACCGCGCGCCCCCACCTCCCCGTAGGACGCTTGGCTCTTCGGTGTCGACGTGTTGGCACCAAACAGGGAAATGATCATGCGATCCACAATGCTTTCGAAATCGCTCGTCGCTAGTGCACCGCTCGCCATCGCGACTGCGCTGCTCATCCCCACCGAGGCTCGTGCGGATACCACGCCCGAATGCAACACCGGACCGGGCATCAATACAACCGAATGCGGCGCGGATAGCACCGCCAACGCTCCAAACTCTACCGCGATCGGCCAGGGCAGCACCGCGAACGGGACCGCCAGCACCGCAACCGGCCAGGGAAGCGTTGCGAGCGGCTTTGCAGCGACGGCAATGGGGAGGGGCGCGCAGGCTACCGGCGTCCGCAGCACGGCGACCGGCACGGTCAGTACGGCGAGCGAAACGGCAACCACGGCGAACGGTTGGGGGAGTGTCGCAAGCGGCTCCTATGCGACGGCGATCGGTTCGGAGAGTTCTGCGCTGGGTCTTTCGAGCACGACGGTTGGTACCAGCAGCTTCGCCTCAGGCGATGGAGGGACCGCGCTCGGATTTTACACCCACGCTGGCGGCACCAAGGCGAACGGGTTTGTCAACCGGGGCGCAACCGCGCTTGGCCATGCAGCTCAGGCCGGCGCGGGCGCGGAGGGGCAGCACAACGCGACTTCGGTCGGTGCACAGGCTACCGCGAACGCGCTGAATGCGTCGGCTTTTGGCGCGCACGCGGAGGCCACCGGTGAGGGTTCGGTCGCTCTGGGTCAGGGGTCGGTCGCCGACGAGGCAAACACGGTTTCGGTGGGTGCTGCCGGCGCGGAGAGACGGATCGTCAATGTCGCGAGCGGGGCCGTTACCGCCGGCTCATCCGACGCGGTGACGGGCGACCAGCTCTACAACACCAACCAGCAGGTGGCAGCGGCGCAGGCGGCGGCGGACGAGGCCGCTGCGAGCGCCGCGAGCGCACAGGGGACCGCCGACACGGCCCTCGCCAGCGCCACCGCCGCGCAGGCGGCGGCCGGGACCGCGCTCGCGAACGCCGCCACGGCCCAGGACACCGCAAACCAGGCCCTTGCCGCAAATGATGCGCAGGATCTCGCGATTGCCGACAATGCTGAGGCTGCCGCACGCGCCCAGAGCACGGCCGACACCGCGCTCGGGCGGGCAGCAAGCGCCCAGGATGCGGCCGACCAGGCGCTCGCGGAGAATGCTGCGCAGGACACCGCGATTGCCGCGAACGCAGAGGCGGCGGCGCGGGCGCTGGGTACGGCCGACACCGCGCTCACGCGGGCGGCAAGCGCCCAGGATGCGGCCGATCAGGCACTCGCGGAAAATGCCGCGCAGGACACGGCGATTGCCGCCAACGCCGAGGCAGCGGCCCGCGCGCAGGACACCGCCGACACCGCGCTCACGCGGGCGGCAAGCGCCCAGGATGCGGCCGATCAGGCACTCGCGGAAAATGCCGCGCAGGACACCGCGATTGCCGCCAACGCCGAGGCAGCGGCGCGGGCGCAGGGCACGGCCGACACCGCGCTCACGCGGGCGACAAGCGCCCAGGATGCGGCCGATCAGGCGCTCGCGGAGAATGCCGCGCAAGATACCGCGATCGCAGCCAACGCGGACGCCGCGGCCCGCGCGCAGGGCTCCGCGGACACCGCGCTTGCGGACGCGGCCGCCGCCCAGCAGCGAGCGGACGACGCATTCGACAACGCCGTCTCCGCGCAGACCAACGCCGCGGCCGCCCGCACGGAAGCCCGAGAAGCTCAGCGCGTCGCCATTGAGGCAGGCGAGGATGCGGTGGCGGCGCGGCAGCGCGCCGACAACGCCTTTGAAAAGGCGGTGAAAGCGCAGGCAGAGGCCGATACCGCGCGCAATATCGCAGTGCAGGCGCAGGCTGACGCCGATATCGCGCTCGCCAAAGCCAATGCGAACGAAGCCGAGCTTGTCTATTTCGCGGTCAACAGCAGCGGCGCGGCCTCGCAGGCCACCGGCGCCGACGCTGTGGCCATTGGCGGCGACAGCGTGGCGGCGGGCGACCGCTCGGTAGCCATCGGAACGAACGCGCAGGCTGCGGCCGGCCAGGCCGTCGCCATCGGCGCGGGGAATATCGCCTCGGGTGACGGCGCCGTCGCGATCGGTGATCCCAATATCGCCACCGGACGGGGCGCCGTCGCGCTCGGCGCGGACAACAGGGCAATCGGGACCGGCGCCGTGGCAATTGGTGCGGACAGCATTGCCGAAGGGCAATCGGCAATCGCGCTCGGCCGCAACGCGCAGGCGACCGCCGCAGGTGCGGTGGCGATCGGCGAAAATGCCGTCGCGAGCCGACCTGGCCAGGTCGCGCTGGGTTCGTCGGGTTCGACCTACACGCTTGCGGGGATCGGATCGGCCGAGAGCCGGGCAGCGCAGTCGGGCGACATCCGCTATGTGACGGCAGACGCATCGGGCAATCTGGCTCTCGCCGATTTCGGACCGGTCGACATCGCCCGGATTGAAGGCCGCGTGAACCGCGACCGGCGCGATGCCCGGGCGGGGATAGCAGCCGCCATGGCGATCGGTTATGCGCCGATGCCCTCCGAACCTGGCCGAACGAGCTATGCGCTTAACGGCTCGACCTTCCGCGGAGCGCAGGCGATCGGCGGCGCGATCTCGCATCGCCTCGACACCGAGGCGCCCTTCGCGCTCACGGCGGGGTTCGCCTATGCGGGCAATGGGAACAATGCGGCCCGCGTCGGGATCGCAGGGGAATTTTGATGCGCTGGCATATTGCGTTGGACCGGGCAGGTTCTGCGTAATCTTGCGGTCTTGCAGTGCGTGAGGTGCTCCTCGGTCCTCCCCGCCCTCCACCGACAGGCGGCACTATTATGGAGGTCGATATGAGAGTGACGCTCATGGCCGGTTCGTTGTAGGCTGGTATGGACTTTCGCACTGAGCGCGAGGGCGAGGATGAGGGACGGCTTGAGGGCGCTTCTTTGGATCGGTATTCTTACGACAGGCGCGGTCATTCTTTGGCGAGCGTCATTGTCGCTGAGCGCGAAAGCCCCCTTCCCCATTGATCATGGCGAACGGCTGGCCTTCGGCGTGACCGTCACAGGCATTGTCGCCGGGCTCAGCTGCGCCATGTCATACGCGCGGCCGCGTCTCATCACCTGGAGTCCACTAGACCGACGGACTTTCAGTCAGACCGCAAGCGGAGCGGCGGCATATGCCGCGCTGGCCATCCCGGCGACGGCCACGCTGGCCTGGATCGGGTTGACCGACATCGGTTTAACACGCTCATCCGAGACGGCTCTCACACTCGCGTATCTCCTCCTTCTGGTCCTCCTAAGCGAGGCCTTGCCTGAGGAGCTACTATTCCGGGGCTGGATAATGCAGGCTCTGGAGAAAGATCGCTCGCCTTGGAAACCTGTGCTTGGCCAGGCCCTCGTTTTCAGCCTGTTCGCATGGGTCGTGGGAGCCGTGAGCTCGGTAACCGATGCGAGCTTCATCGCTTGCTTCGGCATAGTTCTCGGAATTGTCCGGGCAGTAACCGGCACGATCTGGACAAGCGTCGGGTTACATCTGGCCTTCATAACTGCACAGCAGTCGGCATTGCCATCGTGGGCAATCTGGGGAGGTGATCCGCATCCACCCGTCCAGATTATCGGCCTCACGATTTTGCCATTCTCAATAATTGTCGGCATCCTCTATGGGCGCGTTAAGCCCAGCTGAAGCCACTAGCATTGTCCAGCGGCAAGTCACGAGTGACCGCAGTTAATGCCGGGTCGACGCATCCTTTGCACAATTTGGGAGTTGCTCCGGCAAATTCCCCAAGGAGGTCCTGATGCATGCATCTTTTCTCGAAGCAATGGCCCCGCTCCTCATCGCGATCGGCCTGCTCTGGGGCGTGATCGTGCGGATGTTCATCGACAGCCGCCGTGAGCGCAGGCGGATCGCCCAAGAGGAAGAGTAGCCCGGTCATCCACATCGGTCTCCCGCGCGGCAGGTAGATTGCTCCGCAAAGATAAAATGGGCCGCAGAGCACTACTTCCCGGGGACGGGCATTCGGACCATTCGACGACCAACTCAAGCATGCGCATCTTCGGGAAACGGCGGGCCGCCTATATCTTCACAATTAGGCCGTAGACTCATAAGCGTTGATCCAGAGGCGTGCTGAGAAGAGCTTGATGGCAGCGAGGAAGTTGTCGGCACGCTTGTCGTATCGTGTGGCCAAGCCTCTGGCGTGTTTGAGTTTTCCGAAGA
>Ga0180222_1000518_pt1 | contig 54839 bp, 56 predicted proteins | sample eDN5th37CKraftOP_FD_151336 | JGI IMG/M metagenome (GOLD analysis project Ga0180222, IMG submission 151336) | Enriched Organic Plus compost microbial communities from Emeryville, California, USA - eDNA 5th pass 37_C Kraft OP (version 2) (version 2) ...
GATCATGTTCGGCCGCCTCAAGGACTGGCGGCGCGTGGCAACCCGATACGACAGATGCCCGAAGGTCTTCCTCTCCGCTATCGCCCTCGCGGCAACCGTCATCTATTGGCTATGAGTCCTGACCCTAAGGCTCTTCCGGTGACGCGCGGCCGAAAATTTTTGCAGGTGCTGGAAGGCGCCCGTACGATCTTTCTGCGCGATGGGTTCGAGGGGGCAAGCGTCGACGACATCGCCCGCGAGGCGGGGGTGTCCAAGGCGACGCTCTACAGCTATTTTCCCGACAAGCGCATCATGTTCATGGAGGTCTTCCGCAACGAGCTTGCGCGCGAGGCCGCCGATGCCAGCGCGCTGATCGAGGTCGACCTGCCGGTCGAGCAGGTGCTGCCCTTCATCGTGCAGATCATCTCGGCGCATATGATCTCGGAATTCGGGCTGCGCATCTTTCGGGTCAGCGTGGGCGAGGCCGAGCGTTTCCCCTCTCTGGCGCAGGAATATTACGAATCCGGGCCGGCGCTGCTGCGCCAGCAGCTCATCGGCTATCTCGACCGTTGCGTCCAGCGCGGCGAACTCAGCATCACGGACCTGGAGCTGGCGGCCGACCAGCTGATCGAGCTGGCGGGCGTGACCATCCACGACCGCGCCCTGTTCCTGGGACCGCAATCGGTGGACAAGGAGCTGCTGCGCAAGGTGAATCGCAGCGCGGTGGCCATGTTCCTGGCCTGCTATGGCAATGGTCGCAAATCGTTGATCGAGGCTGCCGAATAGGTAGCCATGCTTTGATGCAACGCACCGGCGCTTCCTGCGGGGGGCCGCTTCTCATTCCCCTGCGGCCCGCTTATGATGCCGCGGCAGAAATTCTCTCACTGGATGATCGCCCGATGACCCGAGCCCTGATCGCGCTTCTTGCCCTTGCCCCCCTGGCCGCCTGCGCGCCGGCCTATCAGTCCGCGCCCGAGCCGGTTGCCGCCGTGCAGCCGTTGCCGCCTGTCCCGGTGGCCGGCGTCAGCGGGCTGGAATCGCGCGAGCCCGATGCCTGCCATGCCAAGAATTACGTTTCGGCCCTGGGCCAACCCGGCACGATCATCCCCAGCCTGGGCGTCACCCGCGAATATCGGGTCGTGGAATATCGCGGCATCGAGCCGCAGGAATACGACCCGCTGCGCATCGTGTTCCGGCTGGATGCGGCCGGCAACATCTACAACATCGACTGCGGCTGACGGATGCGGCGTTTCCTGCTGCTTGTCCCGCTTTGCGCGCTTGCCGCCTGCGTCGAGGCCGAGCCTCCGGCGCAGGCCCCGGGGACCGAGTCCGACAGCTGCAACGCGGCATCCTTCCGCGGCCTGATCGGCCAGCCGCGCGGGGTCCTTGACGGGATGACGCTGCCCGCGGGCACGCGCGTCATTGGTCCACGCGATGCGGTGACGATGGATTTCCGTGCAAGCCGGATGAATTTCGAGATCGGTGAAGACGGCCGGATCGCCAAGATCGGTTGCTACTGAACCAGGCCCGGCGGTATTTTCGCCGGTCCGTGCGGCTGTATCCCCTTTGTCTCCGGCAATGGGCACCTTCAATCCTTCGTGGCGAAGTACGGGCGCCTCACGGCATCGCATCTGCGTATCTCGTGAGCGCCGCCGTTCGTCCATAACGAAGCGACCTGGGAGGGTGACTGTTGCAAACGGGCGAGAGCGGACTGACAACAGCGCAAAGAGCGGCGAATCCGTCGGCAATACATAATATGGCGATCGGCAGGATATCGAGATCCTAGGCAGGATCGCGTTTGGTCGTCGGATTATGAAACGCAGTAGAGTTCGAGTTCCCGGTATCGCAATTCGCCACCTGGCCGATTCGAATCGCCCGAATCCTAAGAAAGCCCTGGCTTGCGGGTTGGAGCAGCTCTGCCCCCAAACGCTGGTAATACTCGTTTCTCGAATTATTATCAGTCAATAGTCTGCGGCTGGAGGAATGAAGATTTTGAAATACTATGCGCATACGGGTATTCGTGAGGATCGAAGCGATTGGCAATTGCTGGCCGACCATCTCGAAAATACGGCTGCTCTGGCTGCCGGTCGAGCTGCACCCCTTGGGTTGCCGGCGGCGGCGTATATGGCTGGCCTTTTCCATGACTTTGGCAAATATGACCCCGCCTTTGATTGTGTCCTGTCCGGCGAAAAATTGCTTGTGGATCATTCGACGGCTGGGGCTGCCCTGCTGCATGCCCGGACGCCTGCCGGTTTGCGGCCAATTTCTGAAGTGATCGGCTATGCCATTCTGGGCCATCACGCCGGATTGCCTGATCGTCATGGCGGCGACAGCAGTATGGAGCGCCGGCTTGAGACCTTCCGCGACCCGATCGCGCCGGAAATCTCGGCCGCGGCCAGCCCAGATTTTGGCCCGGTTGCCAGGGAGCTGGCTAAGCTGATGCGTCCGGCATCTTGCGGCTTCGACCTGTCGGTCGCGGCGCGCATGGTGTTTTCCTGTCTGGTCGATGCCGATTTCCGCGACACCGAGTCCTTCTATGCCGGGCTGAACGGCACGCGGCCGGATCGCGACTGGCCGGCCCTGGCCGATCTGTTGCCGGAATGGAGAGACGCCTTCGATGCGCATATGGCGGGATTTCGCCAGAATGGCCGCATCAACCGCCTGCGCGCCGAGATCCTGATCCATGTCCGGCAGGCTGCGGCGATGGCGCCGGGGCTTTTCACGCTGACCGTGCCCACCGGCGGCGGCAAGACGCTGGCTTCACTGGGCTTTGCGTTGGACCACGCGGCACGTTATGGGCATCGCAGGATTATCTTCGCGATCCCTTACGCGGGGGCGGGGATCGAAACCTGCCCACGGCCGTCCATGTCTGCCCCATGCCGAGTCGCCCCCTTCGCGGGGGCGGGGATCGAAACCTCGTCTATCCGGCCATGGACGAGGTTCTTCTGCGTCGCCCCCTTCGCGGGGGCGGGGATCGAAACACGCCGCAATGCACACTAATCACGCCCGGCCATGTCGCCCCCTTCGCGGGGGCGGGGATCGAAACAAGAATGGCGCGGGCGTGGGGGACCGTGCGGCCGTCGCCCCCTTCGCGGGGGCGGGGATCGAAACCAACGATATCGACAGCCCGCTTACGGCCAGCCTGCTGTCGCCCCCTTCGCGGGGGCGGGGATCGAAACTGCCCGTAGTGAGCGCATCACCGCGGACGCGCAGGTCGCCCCCTTCGCGGGGGCGGGGATCGAAACCGTGAACCAGACGGGCTTAGACCCCGGCACGAAAGCGTCGCCCCCTTTCGCGGGGGCGGGGATCGAAACTTCGTCACACGCGAGGGCCGGGAGGCGCTGCGAGGTCGCCCCCTTCGCGGGGGCGGGGATCGAAACGGCCAGCGCCACGGCGGCGTTGACCGCGCCATGCGGTCGCCCCCTTCGCGGGGGCGGGGATCGAAACCACGAGATGAAGGTGATTGTGGATCGCGGCTTCAGGTCGCCCCCTTCGCGGGGGCGGGGATCGAAACGCCGGCGACGCTTTCGCGGGCAAACCGGGCCTATCGTCGCCCCCTTCGCGGGGGCGGGGATCGAAACCACCATGCCCGAATGATCTCTGCCGCCTCCGCAAGTCGCCCCCTTCGCGGGGGCGGGGATCGAAACCGCGCCGCATCGGAAGCGGCCTACTCAGCCCTGGTCGCCCCCTTCGCGGGGGCGGGGATCGAAACGCCGGGCTTATCTCGCGCTGGAACGGCATGCTGACGTCGCCCCCTTCGCGGGGGCGGGGATCGAAACACCGGGATATGCTTTTGCGCCTGATCCGCCGCGAGTTGCCCCCTTCGCGGGGGCGGGGATCGAAACGTTGACGAAGTAAACCTGCGCCTGCGCGACCATAGTCGCCCCCTTCGCGGGGGCGGGGATCGAAACCGCGATTTCGCCAGCCGCATCGCCAAGGATCCGCGGTCGCCCCCTTCGCGGGGGCGGGGATCGAAACAGCCCAGCTTACCGCAGGCGGGTCGCTCGATACGTCGCCCCCTTCGCGGGGGCGGGGATCGAAACGCCGGGCTTATCTCGCGCTGGAACGGCATGCTGACGTCGCCCCCTTCGCGGGGGCGGGGATCGAAACCTTGCCAATCAGGTGACGCGGATCCTCAATTGAGCCTGGAAGGGCGCCGGCAGGATCCGGATGCACTATTGCGGCGACTTTCGGAAGGTCTATGAGGTGGACCGTTCGGAGATCGTGTGGGCCCCTGCACAGCGCGAAGCTGTTTTGCGCCATCGCGCCGGAATGGGTGCAGCGCATCCTCACGGCCGTCTGCGAAGCCGGCCTGCGGCCGGCCGACCTGGTGCGCCTGCATCGCAACCAGATCGAGAAGACGCCGCAGGGCCGCCGCATCCGTATCAGGACGAACAAGCGCAAGCGGACGGCTACTATCCCGGTGACGCTCTCCATGGCCGCGCTGATCGTCGCCATGCCGGCCGACCGCATGTTGATCCTGGTCAGTGATCGCGGGCGGGCCATGACTGGGCGCCACGCCTCGGACAGCCTGCGCTACTGGCGGAACAAGGCGGGGCTGACACCCGAGGCCTTGGGGTATGATTTGCGGCTCCAAGATACGCGTGGGACCGCTGCTACACGTCTGCTGAATGCGGGGCTTGAACTGGCGCATATCGCCTCGCACATGGGTTGATCGGTGCATTACGCGGCAGCCGTAATCGAGCATTACGCCCGTGTTTCACCCGATGAATCCGATGGTATTCTGGTCAAGCTCGCTCGGGTGAAAGGAGGCGCAAAGTGAACGAAACTGTAAACGCCGGAATGAGGGGAAAGACCGGAAGGGCACAAGCTCTTGAAAAGACTTGGAGGCGGGTACCGGAATCGAACCGGTCTTCACGGATTTGCAATCCGCTGCGTAACCTCTCCGCCAACCCGCCGGAGCCTTGCGTTTGCTAGGGTTTTCGCGGCGCGGGGTCAAGAGGGTTGTTGCGGGCCCGGCGCTTTCCGGCAGACGGCCGGACCGCCGCCATCCCGGCCGTTGGCTCAGCGATAGATATGGTCCCGCCGGAACGGATAGGCGGATTGCGCGCCGGGCAGGTCCGGGGTTGCCAGGCTCGGATCGGGGCGGATCAGCAGGATCTGGTAAAGCGCCACCCAGCCCTGCTCGAAGGCCAGTGCGCAGCCCGCCAGATACAGCCGATAGGCCTGCAGCACCTCGGAGGCGCGGTTCGGCGGCATCGAGCGCGCCAGAACCCGCTCGGCCTCGGGCAGCTGCGCTTCCAGCGCGTCGGACCAGGCCCAAAGCGTGCGCGCGTAATGCGGCCGCAGGTTTTCGGTATCGACCATTTCCAGCCCGGCCTGGGACATGCTGCGGATGGCCTGGCTGACATGGATCAGCTCGCCGCCCGGGAAGATGTATTTCTCGATGAAATCGCCCAGGCCGCCGCCGACCATGGCATCGTCCAGCCCCGAGGCGGCGATGCCGTGGTTCAGCGCCAGCCCGCCGGGGCGCAGCAGGCGGCGCAGGGTCTCGCAATAGGTGCCCATCCTGGCGCGGCCCACATGCTCGAACATCCCCACCGAGGCGAGCTTGTCGAAAGGCCGCCCCGGCTCGAGATCGCGATAGTCGCACAGCAGGATGCGAACCCGGTCGCCCAGGCCCTCCTCGGCGATGATGCGGCTGACATGGTCGAACTGGTTCTGCGACAGGGTGATGCCGGTGGCATCGACGCCGTAATGGCGCGCGGCATGCAGCAAAAGCCCGCCCCAGCCGGCGCCGATATCGACGAAACGCTCGCCCGGGCGCAGGTCCAGCTTGCGGCAGATCAGGTCCAGCTTGGCCTCTTGCGCCTGCGCCAGCGTCATCTGCGGCTCGGCGAAATAGGCGCAGGAATAGACCCGGCGCGGATCGAGCCAGAGCGCGTAGAACTCGTCCGAGACGTCGTAATGCGCGCGGATCTGCCTTGCGTCGCGGCCGCGGCTGTGCCGCAGCACCGAAAGCAGGTGATTGGACAGCCGCTGCCAAGGCTTCGGCGTGACCGGCTGGCCGTCCTGGGGCACCAGCGCCGCGACGATCCGCATCAGGTCGCGCATCGAGCCCTCGATCCGGGCGCGGCCGCGGACGATCTCGTCGCCCAGCCGCCCCAGCCGGGCCGAGGCCAGCGGTGCCAGCGCGGCCATGTCCTTGAAGGTGATGGTGACCCGCGCGTCGGGCGGGCCCAGCCGCCGCCCCGAGGGCAGGCGCACCGCCAAGGGGACCGAGAGCTGTTGCAGTTTCCGTTCGATCAGAGCTTCCAGAGCCGGCATGATCACCTCACGCTTGACTGGCCGCGATTCGGGGGATTGTGGTTGCGAGGCGCGGCAGCTTGTTCCTGACGGCTGTCCCGGATGTGGCAGCCGGGGCAACTCCGGTGCCATACTAGCGCCGATTCGCCGAAAATGGCCAGAGCCCGGGTGACAGGTCTGCCGCAGGTTGATCCTGCTGCGCGGAAACGGGTGCCGGAAAAGCAAAAAGCGGCCCGAAAGGCCGCCTCTTCGCCGATCCCGAAGGAAGAATTTGGAGCGGGCGATGAGATTCGAACTCACGACCCTTACCTTGGCAAGGTAATGCTCTACCCCTGAGCTACGCCCGCGCTCCGTCCCGATGGCGCTTCGCCTTCGGTGAGGCGTCATTTATGGGAGCGCGTCGGGGGGTGCAAGGGGAAAAATCGCGCCGCCGGGAAAATTTTCGCGCCATGCTCCGGGCCTGCGCGAAAGCCCCCCGCAACGGGCGCGGCGGGCTTGACCGGAGGCCCGGCTTGCCGAAACCTGCCGGCCAGAGGGGACGCCGATGAAACCATCCGACCAGCTTTCCGAATTCGTCCGCCGGGCCATGGCGCAAGGCGGCGACCGCGACGGCATCGCCCGGGCGCTGGCCCATGCCGGCTGGTCCGCGCCCGAGATCGACGAGGCGCTGGAGGGCTGGGAGACCGCCCCCGGCCTGCCGCCGGTGCCGCGCCCGCGACCCTATGCCTCGGCGCAGGAGGCGCTGCTTTACGGGCTCCTGTTCCTGTCGCTGGGCATGATCGGCTGGCATGTCTGCGAGCTGGGCATGGCGCTGATCGACCGGCTGATTCCCGATCCGGCCGACCGGCCCTATTACGGCCCCGGCAGCTCGGTGCGCTGGTCCATCGCCTCGCTGATCGCCTTCGTGCCGCTGTTCCTGGCGCTCAACCGCCGGGTGGCGCGGATCAGCCAGGGCGATGCCGGGCGGCGGCGGTCGCTGGTGCGCAAATGGTTCGCCTCGCTGACGCTGCTGGTCGCCTCGCTGGTGTTCCTGGCGGACGGGATCTCGGTGATCTATGCCTTGCTGAACGGCGACCTGACCGCGCGTTTCGCCGCCAAGGCCGCGCTGGTGGCCGGAGTCGCGGGGCTGGTCTTCGCCTATTACCGGGACGAGCTGAATGATTAAGGGCTGGGCCGCCTTTGCCATTGCGCTGCTGGCCGCCGTCGCGGTCATCGCCGGGCTGGCGCTGACCGGCGGCCCCGGCCAGGCCCGCAAGGAGCGCCGCGACCGCGAGCGGGAAAGCGACCTTTCGGCGCTGGCCCGGCTGGTGGTCTGTCTGGCGCGCGAGAACGGCGACCGCCTGCCCGCGGCGCTGGCGATCACGCCGCAATGCGACTGGCAGGTGCGGCTGGCCGATCCCTTTACCGGCGACGCCTATCGCTACGAGGTGACGGGGCCGCGCAGCTACCGGCTTTGCGCCGGGTTCGAGCTGCCGCCGCGCCGCCCCTCCGGGCCGGCGGCGCGCGACGCGGCGGGCTGCAGCGCCCGCAGCTTCATTCCCGCCGGGCCGCAGCGGCCGGGGGCGGCGGCGACGATTCCCTATCGCGACTAGGCCAGGGGCTTTTCCATATAGATGCGGTGCAGCCCGGCCTCGGTCACGCGGCGGGTTTCGGCATAGCCGAGCCGGGCATAGAGCGCCTGATTCTCGACCATGGCCACATGGGTATAAAGCCGCAGCCGGGGCAGGCCCGCCGCGCGGGCGCGCTTTTCCGCGAAATCCATCAGCCGCCGGCCAAGCCCCAGCCCTTGCGCCCGGGGTGAAACCGCCACGTTCTCGACCAGCAGCGCATCGGGCTGCGGGATCAGCACGATCAGGCCCAGCACCGCGCCGTCCCGTTCCAGCAGATGCGTCCGGCCGGCGGCGATGCGCGCGGCATGGTCGTCCAGCATCGGCCCCGGCTTGCGGCCGATGCGGGCGACGTAATGCGCATAGGCGCTGTTCACCAGGGCCTCGATTCCGGCCAGATCGCCGGCCGTGGCAAGGCGCATGTCGTCGTTGTCCATCCCGTGCCCTCCTGCCTGGGCAGTCTGCGCCGGGGCGGGCGGGCCGGCAAGGGCGCGTCAGCCGGGCAGTTCGTCCAGCGGCCGCGCCAGGTTTTCCGGCGCCAGCGCCGCGGAAAGGAAGCGCGGCAGGCCTCCGGCCAGCCGGGCGAAATCCCCGGGCGGGGTCAGGGTCGGATCGGCCTCGACCAGCAGCTCCAGCCCCCGCGCCTCGCCATCGCCGCGGATGGTGATGTTGAACCCGTCGCCCGGCCCGTTCGACAGCACGTGCCGCGTGGTGTCGCAGCCGGCGAAGCGCGCCTCGTCAAAGGGCAGCACGTTGATCAGCGGCGAGAAGAAGAAGCGGCTGCGCGGTTCCATGCCGTAATCCTCGGCGATCTGCTCGATGCGATAGCGGCCATGGCGGCGCAGCTTGCGCAGCCGCGCGCCCAGCCGGGCCAGCGCCTCGGCCAGCGGTTCGCCCGGATGCAGCGTCACGTCCAGCGGCAGGATGTTCACCACCAGCGCCGGGACCGAGACGGCGACGCTGCCCATGCGGCTCATATAGGGCAGCCAGACCGGCATGGCGATGCGGCCCTGCGCATCGCGCTTGTGCGCGGCCGAGCCGTCGCGCAGGCGCAGCGCCGCCCAGGCCGAGCAGAGCACCGTCAAGAGGTCCGGCCAGCCCATGCCGACCGCCTGCGCCTGCCGCATCAGCGCCTCGCGCAGGGCCGAGAGGTCATGCGCGGCCGACAGCGCCTCGGCGGGATAGTCCTCGGAGCCCTTGCGCAGCACCCGCGGGCGCGGCTCGGCTTCCAGCACCGCGGCCCAGTGCCGGCCGTCGGCGGCGTGGCGCGGGCTGGCGCGATAGTCGGTTTCCTCGTTCAGATAGTCGGCCAGCGGGCGCAGCGGCTGGCCGGGATCGGCGCCCTGGACCAGCGCGGCGTAAAGCTGGGCGCAGCGGCGCTCGATCAGGCCCATGGCATAGCCGTCCAGCGCGATGTGATGGCCGCGGTTGAACCACAGGTAATGCCCGTCGGCCAGCCGGATCAGCCATTGCGCTGCGATGGGTTGCGCCAGCAGGTCCAGCGCCGCATCGACATCGGCCTGCATCAGCGCGAAGGCGTGGTCGCGCGCATCGGCGCGGTCCGACAGGTCGATGCGGCGCAGCGCGGGCCGCAGCGCCGGATCGACCCGCTGCACCGGCTGGCCGTCGGCGTTGGTGCGGAAGCGCAACGCCATGATGTCGGTCTCGGCGATGGTGGCCTCGATGGCGCGGGCCAGCGCCTCGGGCTCGGCGACCCCGCGCAGTTCCATGGCATGGGCGACGGTCGAGACCGCCTCGCCGGGGTGAAAGCGGAACTCTTCCCAGAAATCCAGCTGGGCCAGCGTCAGGGGCATCCACAACCCCGCGGCCTGATGATGCGTCATGAAATCCCGTCCCTGTCCCAAGGCTTGACGATGCGAAGCGAGAGAGGGCTGGCTGGGAAACGCCGGGAAGGCGCGGCTGGCTTGCTTCGAGAGAGAAAGCGAGATAAAAATACTCAACTATTAACGCCCGTCAAGGTGCCGCAGGTGCCCTGAGCGGGGCTTTGCCGTCGATAAGGTATTCGCATGATTGAATTCAGCCCCTGGCCGCAGGATCTCGCGCAACGCTATCGCGAGGCCGGCTATTGGATCGACCAGCCGCTGACCCATATCCTCGACGCCCAGCTTGCCGCCGCGCCCGCAGCCGAGGCGCTGGTCTGCGGCGACCGGCGCTTCAGCTATGCCGACCTGGACCGGCTGTCGCGCAACCTGGCGGCGCGGCTGGCGCAGCAGGGGCTTGGCCATGGCGACACGGCGGTGGTGCAGCTGCCCAATGTGGCCGAGTTCTACATCGCCTTCTTCGCGCTTTTGCGCATCGGCGTGGCGCCGGTGAATGCGCTGTTCAGCCATCGCCGGCTGGAGCTGACCGAATATGTGCGCCAGATCGCGCCGCGCCTGGTCATCGCCTCGCGCCAGCACGAGCTGTTCCGCGACGACGCCCTTGCCGATGAGCTGTGCGCCGGCGGGGTGGGCCATGTCCTGCTGCTGGGCGAGGACGCGCCCGAACGCAGCCTGACCCATTGGCTGGCCGATGGCGCCGAGCTGCCGGCGGGGGCCGGGCCGACGCCCGCCGATCAGGTTGCCTTCTTCCAGCTGTCGGGCGGCAGCACCGGCACGCCCAAGCTGATTCCGCGCACCCATAACGATTACGACTACAGCATCCGCGCCAGCGTCGAGATCTGCGGCGTCACCTCGGCCACGCGTTTCCTCTGCGCGCTGCCGGCGGGGCACAACTTCACCATGAGCTCGCCCGGCGCGCTGGGGGTGTTCCATGCCGGCGGCACGGTGGTCATGGCCCCCAGCCCCGAGCCGCTGACCTGTTTCGACATCATCGCCCGCGAGCGCGTCACCATGGCCCCGCTGGTCCCGCCCGCCGTGGCGCTGTGGCTGCGCGCGGTCGAGGAAGAGCCCGCGCGCCGGGCGCAGATCGGCAGCCTCGACCTGATGCTGGTCGGCGGCGCCAGCTTTGCCGAGGCCACGGCGCGGCGCGTGCCGGAACTGCTGGGCTGCCGCTTGCAGCAGGTTTTCGGCATGGCCGAAGGGCTGGTGAACTACACCCGCCTGACCGACCCCGAGGAGGTGATCTTCACCACCCAGGGCCGCCCGATCAGCCCCGACGACGAGGTCCGCATCCTGGACGAGGACGGCCAGCCGGTCCCCGACGGCACGCCGGGCGCGCTGGCCACCCGCGGCCCCTATACCTTCCGCGGCTATTACCGCAGCCCCGAGCACAATGCGAAGGCCTTCGATGCCGAGGGCTTCTATCACTCGGGCGACGTGGTGGTGCGGCAGGGCGGCAACCTGCGCGTCGTCGGCCGCATCAAAGACCAGATCAACCGCGGCGGCGAGAAGATCGCCGCCGAGGAGATCGAGAACCTGCTGGTCCGCCATCCCGACATCACCCATGCCGCGCTGGTCGCGGCCCCCGATGCGCATCTGGGCGAGAAAAGCTGCGCCTTCCTGGTGCTGCGCGACGGGGCGGGCAAGCTTTCCCCGCCGGCGCTGCGCCGGCACCTGCTGGAACTGGGCGTGGCCGAATACAAGCTGCCCGACCGTTTCCGCTTCCTGCCCGAACTGCCGCTGACGGCGGTGGGCAAGATCGACAAGCGCCGCCTGCGCGACAGCCTGGTGGCCGAAACCGCCTGAAAGGACGAATGATGGATATTGCCGAAAAGACCGATCTCAGCCCCGAATGGCTGGCCGCCCGCGTGGCCGCGATGATCGAGGACGACTGCGAGATCGAGCCGGGCGAGAACCTCGTCCTTTACGGGCTCGATTCGATCGCGGTGATGACCTTTTCGTCCGAACTGAAGCAGATGGGGATCGAGGCCAGCTTCGAGGAGCTGGCCCGCGAGCCGTCGCTGGACAACTGGTGGGCGCTGATCGCGTCGCGGCTGTAACGGGCTTCAGGCGCGCAGCGTCGCGCCGCCGTCGACATACAGGTCGGCCATGGTGACATGGCCCGCCTGATCCGACAGCATGAACATCACCGCGCCGGCGATGTCCTCGGGCGTCGCCAGCTTCTTCAGCGGGATGCCGGTGCGATAGGCTTCCAGGCTGCCCTCGATCACCGCGCGCTCGCCGGCGCCGCCGTCCTCGGTCCACATGCCGGTCTGCATCGGCGTCAGGGTCGAGCCCGGCGCGACGATGTTGCAGCGCACACCCTGCGCCGCCAGTTCCAGCCCCAGGCAGCGGACCAGCATGGTCGCCGCCGCCTTCGAGGCGGCATAGGCGCCCATGTTCAGGCGCGGAATCCCCGCCGCGTTCGAGCTGACCGCGACAATGGCGCCGCCGCCGTTGCGCACCATGGCGCGGCCGAAGGCGCGGGTGACGTTGAAGGTGCCGCGGGCATTGACGCCGATCACCCGCTCCCATTCCTCGGGCGCGATATCCAGCAGCGGCCCGATGCCCAGCACGCCGGCCGCATGGACGCCCAGCCCCAGCGGGCCATGCGCGGCCTCGACCTCGGCCACCAGCGTCTCGACGGCATCGCCGTCGCGCACGTCCAGCGCCCGGTTCTCGGCCCCCGCGACCGGGCTCGCGGCCAGCGCCGATTCGGTATCGCTGGCGACGACCGTCGCGCCGGCGTCCAGCAGCGCGGCGACCACGGCCCGGCCGATGCCGCCGGCCGCGCCGGTGACGATGGCGGTCCGGCCCTGAAATCCGGTCAGGCGCATGACTTCACCTCTTGCGCTTCCAGTGCGGCCAGCGCCTGCCGGGTGGACAGGGCCACGCCGCAGGTGGCGGCGATCCAGCCCATGGCCATGTCCTGTTTCTCGCGCGAGAAATCGGCCTGGGCATCGGCCACGGCAAAGACCTCGATGTCGCGCTGGAACGCCTCGACGGCGGTGGCGAGGCAGCCGATATGGGCATAGACGCCGCAGATCATCAGCTGGTCGCGGCCGCGCGCCCGCATCAGCTGTTCCAGGTTGGAACGCTGGAAGGCACTGTAGCGGTGCTTGACCAGCACGATGTCGCCCGCGGCCGGGGCCAGTTCGGGCAGGATCTCCTCGTGCTCGGGGGTCGCGCTCATGCCCGGCCCCCACAGGTCGGCCTGCAGGCCGCGATCCGGGCGGAACTGGTCGCCCTTCTGCGCAGTGTAGAACACCGGCACGCCCGCCGCCCGCGCCGCATGGATCAGCCGCGCGATATTGCCGACCACCGGCGCCAGCGGCGCGCCCTCGGGATAGGGGCGGCAGAAATAACGCTGCATGTCGTGGACCAGCAGCGCCAGCCGGTCGCGGCCGGGCTGCCAGGGCCCGCGGGCCTTGGGCAGCTCGGCCTCGGTCGGGGGGGCATAGGGGGCGATGCCGGGCAGGGCCATCAGTTCTCTCCGTCCTTGCGCGCCACCCCGGCCAGGCCCGCATCCTGCGGCAGGCCCAAGGCGGCCAGGAAGGCGCCGAATTTCGCGCCGGTTTCGGCGGCCTCGGCCATCGGGTCCGAGCCGGGAACGATCCCCGCCCCGGCATAAAGCCGCGCCCGCCGGCCGCTGATCTCGGCGCAGCGGATGGCGACATACCAGGCGCCGTCGCCGCCTGCCTCGCACCAGCCGACCGCGCCGGCATAGAAATCCCGCGCCACGGGTTCAAGGGCCTTGATGAAGCCCGCCGCCCGCGCCATCGGCACGCCGCAGACCGCCGGCGTCGGATGCAGCGCCGAGGCCAGCACGGCCGAGGGCGTGCCCTCGTCCTTCAGCCGCCCCTCGATCCGCGTGCCCAGGTGCCACATGCTGCGGGTCGAGGTGACGCGCGTGCCCTCGGGGCAGCCCAGCTCGCGGCACCAGGGCGCCAGCGTGTCGAGGATGGATTCCACCACCAGCGCATGTTCGCGGTGATCCTTGCCCGAGCCGGCCAGCGCCTCGGCGGCGGCGCGGTCGGCGACCGGATCGGCCAGCCGGCGGGCCGAACCTGCCAGCGGATGCGAGGCGATGCTGCGGCCCCGCTTCTCGACCAGCAACTCGGGCGTGGCGCCGCAAAGCGTCCGGCCCTGCGGGTGGTCGGGCCCGGCGGGCAGCGCCACGCGGAAGGCCGTGACGCTGCGGTCGGCACGCAGCCGGGCCATCAGCGCCTCGACCGGGATCGGGACGGCGGATTCGACCAGCAGCGTGCGGGCCAGCACGATCTTTTCCAGCGCGTGGCGGCTGCCGGCCTCTTCGGCCATGATGCCAAGCGCGCGGGCCACGGCGCCGGCATAGTCCGCTGCCGCAGGCTCGGCGGCCAGGTGCCAGTCCGGCAGCGGCAGGCCCTGCGGCGCGATGCCCGTCGGCGCGGGCGCCTCGCCGCGCCGGCATTGCCACAGACAGTCCGCCGCCTCGCGGTCGAAGGGCAGGGCACCGCCGATCATCTCGCCCGGCGCGGCTGCGGCAAGGGCCGCTGCGACCCGCGCCTCCAGCGTCGCCGCATTGCCGGGGGCGACCCGCCGCGCCGCGCCCCGGCCAAGGATGCGCCCCGAAGGGCCGTCGAAACCGAAAAGGACTGGATCAGGCACAGGCGACGCCGCTTTCTCAGGCGCCTCGGACAGGCGGATGTTCATGATGCATCTCTTTTCAAAGGAATTTCGCCCCGGGCCCGGGTGCCGCCCGCTGCGGGGAAAATGGCGTGGGCTGCGCAGACATGGAAGATGCTGCGATCAGATATCCGGGGCAGAACTCTCCTGCGCAGGGTTGGTGACTGACGTCTCGGGTGGCGAACCGCCGCAACCCCCAAGGGCCGGGCCGGTCGGGTGGATGTCCCGCCCCTCAGCTTCCCGGGCGCAATCTGTCAAAGCACCTCCGGAAAGGCAAGTAAAAAGATCAGGATTATTCCCGGCAGGCGAAATGTCGCAGATTTACCCTTGGGCAGGGTCGGAACCCGGCGCCGGGCAAGGGGGTTGCGGGGCGTGGCAACGGGGAAAGACGACCAGATGACCAGCCAATGCGACCCTGCGGAAGGCCCCGGATTCGAACTGGGCAATGCACGGGTCTGTGCCATCGTGAACATGGGCTCGGGCCGCGAGGCGGGCGAGGACATCGCCGGCAAGTTGCGCGGCGCGCTGCACGGGCGGGTGGCCGCGTTCGAGGTCCGCGGCACCGGCAAGGGCGCCGACCTGCCCGCCATGGCCCGGGCCGCGGTGGCCGAGGGCTTCGACCTGATCGTCGCGGCGGGGGGCGACGGCACCCAGGCCGCCGTGGCCGGAGCGGTCGCGGGCACGCGGGCGGCGATGGCGGTGATCCCCGGCGGCACCTTCAACTATTTCGCCCGCGACCTCGGCTCGGGCGAGACGGTCGAGGCGGCTCTGGCGATCTTCGACGCCCCCCGCATCCGCCGGGTCCATGTCGGCGAAATGAACGGCATGATCTTCCTGAACAACGCCAGCTTCGGGGCCTATCCCGAGATCCTGCGGCGCCGCGAAAGCATCTATCGCCGCTGGGGCCGCTCGCGGCTTGCGGCCTATTGGTCGGCGGTGGTGGCGCTGTGGACCCTGCGCCGGCCGCTGCACCTGACGGTGCGCGCGAATGGCGAAGAGCGGCATTTCACCACCGCGCTGGCCTTCGTGGCGAAAAGCGCCTACCAGCTGGACAGTTTCGGGCTGGAGGGGGCCGATTGCGTGCGCCGGGGCCAGCTGGCGCTTCTGGTGGCGCGGGCCAGGCGGCCGGGGCCGCTGGTGCGCTCGGCCCTGCGGCTGGCCATCGGCAAGACGGCGCGCTATGCCGATTTCGACCTGATCTGCGCCGATGAATTCGAGCTCGAGACCGTGCCGCGCCATGAATACGTCGCCCATGACGGCGAGAAGACCTGGATGGATTCACCCTTTCGCGTCCGCGTGCGGCACGGCGCGCTGAAGGTGCTGGTCCCGGCCGGAAGCGGCGGGCGGGATGCCGGATGACCCGCATCCTGCATCTCTCGGACCTGCATTTCGGGCTGGAGCGCAAGCCGCTGGTCGAGCCGCTGATCGAGCGGATCAACGCCGCCCGCGCCGATCTGGTGGTGGTGACGGGCGACTTGACCCATCGCGGTCGCTCGGCGCAATTCGCCCAGGCGGCCGCCTTCCTGCGGCGGATCGAATCGCCGCTGCTGGCGGTGCCCGGCAATCACGACATCCCGCTTTATCGGCTGGCGGACCGGATGATGCGCCCCTATCGCCGCTGGCGCCGCGCCATCGCCGAGAATCTCGAGCCGGTCGGCCATGTCGGCCACCTGCGGGTGCAGGGCGTGAACAGCGTCGATCCGATGGCCTGGCAGCGCGGGATCATCACGCCGGCGCAGGTGGCGCGGGTGATCGCCGGGCTGGACCCCGACTGCATCAACATCGTCGCGCTGCACCACCCGATGCAGCAGCGCCCGCAGGTGGACAAGGCGCTGATGCAGGGCGCCCCCGCCGCCCTGGCCCGCTTCGAGGCCGAGGGCGTGCAACTGGTCCTGTCCGGCCATCTGCATCTGTGGTCGATCGGCGCCTTCCTCGGCGACGAGGGGCGGGCGATCCTGCAGGTCCAGGCCGGCACCGCGCTTTGCGACCGCCCCGGCGACCGTCAGAACGAATTCGCCGTGCTGGACTTCGCCGGCCCGGACCTGCTGGTCGAACGCCATGTCGCACCCATGGCCGAACCCGGCTTCCGCCCGCCCGAACATCTGCGTTTCACGCGCCGCAGCGGGCTTTGGCGCCCGGCCTGAGATCTTTCTTGGACAAATATCCCGGGGGAGCGCCTTCCCGGCCCCGTCGAGGGGCCGGGAAGGCGCGGGGGCAGAGCCCCCGGCCTGCGTCACCGCCTGGGCTCGACGCGGATCCGGGTGCCCCAGGGGTCGCGGAACTCGGTCGCCCCCAGCGCCTGCAGCCGGTCGGGATCGGCGGCCAGCACCACCTCGGCCAGCCCGGCCGCATCCGGGCTGCGCAAGCCCGCGCCGCGGCTGTTCCAGACATTGCCTGCCACATGGTGATGATACCCGCCGGTGGCGAAGAAGCTGGCGCCGAAGCGATGCGCCATGCGCGCCATGCCCAGACGGTTCATCCAGAAATCCTCGGCCGCGGCCAGATCGCCGACCTGCAGGTGCACATGCCCGACCACGCTGCCCCCGGGCGCGCCGCGCCAGGGCCCGTCCGCCGCCGCCAGCAGGGCGCGCAGGTCCAGCGCGCCGGTGTCCATCCGCACCTCGGCGCCGTCCTGCTGCCAGGCCGAGCGCGGCCGGTCGGCATAGATCTCGATGCCGTTGCCCTCGGGGTCGCGCAGATAGACCGCCTCGCTGACCAGATGGTCCGAGGCGCCGTCAAGGCCGATCCCCCGGTCGGCGGCATGGCGCAGCCAACGCCCCAGCGCCCGACGGTCGGGCAGCAGGAAGGCGGTGTGGAACAGCCCCGCCTCTTGCGGGCGCGGCCGGGCGGCCTTGTCGCGATGCAGCTCCAGCAGCGGCAGGCTGCCGGCGCCCAGCACCAGCTCCTCGCCGCCGCCCGAAAGCCGTTCCAGCCCGATGGCGGACTGGTAGAAATCCGCGACCCTGTCGAGGTCGTTGACGATCAGCGCCACCCGGCCGATCTGGATCGGGGCATCGCTCGTGGCCATGTCGGTCTCCTTCATTCCCGTTATGCCCCAGATAGGCGCGGGCGGAATGGCAGGAAATGGCGCCAATCGGGAAAAGCTGACGCCAATAAGGCGACAATCGGCGCGGATTGCCTTCCCTGACGCCGCGGCGCATGATGCGGGGCCCTTTCGCCTGCCGGAACCCGATGAAGCCTCGTGCCCCCAAGACCCGATCCGCCAAGACCCCATCCTGCCATGCCGCGCCCAAGCCCCCGCCCGGACCGCAACCCGAGCCGGCGCCGCTGGCCGCCGATCCGGCGCGGATGGAGATCTTCCTGGTCGCCACCCCCGGGCTGGAGGAACCGCTGGCCGAGGAAGCCCGCGCGCTCGGCTGGGACGCGCAGCCCCAGCCCGGCGGCGTCAGCTTCATCGGCGGCTGGCCGGATGTCTGGCGGGCGAACCTGGACATCCGCGGCGCGACCCGCGTCCTCGCGCGCATCGGCGCCTTTCGCGCCATGCATCCGGCGCAGCTCGACAAGCGCGCCCGCCGTTTTCCCTGGGCGGACTGGCTGCGCCCGGACGTGCCCATCCGCATCGAGGCCAGCAGCCGCAAGTCCCGCATCTATCACGCCGGCGCCATCACCCAGCGCATCGAGGCCGCGATCCGCGACAGCCTGGGCGCCCCCGTTGTCGAGGATGCGCCGGTCACGCTGAAGATCCGCATCGAGGACGACCTTTGCACCCTCAGCCTGGACACATCGGGCGAATCGCTGCACCGGCGCGGCCACAAGCAGGCGGTGGGCAAGGCGCCGATGCGCGAGACCATGGCGGCGATGTTCCTGCGCCAATGCGGCTTCGACGGGCGCGAGCCGGTGCTGGACCCGATGTGCGGCTCGGGCACCTTCGTCATCGAGGCTGCCGAGATCGCGGCGGGCCTGCGTCCCGGCCGGATGCGGCATTTCGCCTTCGAGCGGCTGCCCGGCTTCGACCCGCAGGCATGGCAGGCGATGCGCGCCGCCGCTGTCCCCTCTGCCCCCGCGCAGCCCCGCTGTCACGGCAGCGACCGCGACCCGGGCGCCATCCGCATGAGCCGCGAGAATGCCGAACGCGCCGGGCTGGAAGGCTGGACCCGCTTCGAGAACCGCGCCATCGCCGGGCTGGAGCGTCCCGAGGGACCGCCCGGCCTTGTCATGGTCAACCCGCCCTATGGCGCGCGCATCGGCAACAAGGGGCCGCTCTTCGGCCTGCATGCGGCGTTGGGCGAGGTGCTGCGCGACCGCTTCCGCGGCTGGCGCGTCGGGCTGGTGACCAGCGAGGCGCCTCTGGCCCGCGCCACCGGCCTGCCGTTCCGCGAGCCGGGGCCCTATGTCGCGCATGGCGGGCTGAAGGTGCGGCTGTGGCAGACGGGGCCGCTGTGAGGGGCCGCGCCGCAAGCCGGGGCATCGCCGCCCTGATCCTGGCGCTGGCCGCCGGCCCGGCGCTGGCCGATTGCGCGCCGCCGGGCGAGTTGCTCTTTGCCTGCGAATTCCCCGAGCGCAAGGCGCGGGTCGAGATCTGCAGGCTGCCCGGCGGCGCGCTGGACTACGCCTATATCTCGCCCAAGGGTCGCGAGCTGAGCTTCCGGGCCGACAGCGGCATCGGCGGCGTCAAGGACCATGTGCAGGGCATCCATGGCCCGGCCTATGCCACCGCGCTGTCGAACGGCGGCACGGTCTATGCGGTCTTCGTGGACGGTGCCTTGATGAACCTTGACGGCGAAGGGCAAGAGCGGAACTCGCCCAACCCGGCGGTGCTGCAGGTCTATGGCTCGGAACAGGATTTCAACGAATACAAGCAGGACAAGCCGATCCAGCGCCGGGTCTGCTATCCGCCCTCGATCAGGATCGATCATGAAAATTTCGGGCCGGGCTAAGCGATGACGGGGAAAAAGCAGTTTCTTGCCGGATTGGGCCTCGCCTGCCTGGCCGGGCAGGCGGCGGCGAATTGCGGGCCGGGCATGATGCCGGTGCTGACCTGCGACATCCTGACCGCCGACCAGCGGGTCGAGTTCTGCGCCGAACAGCCGGACGCCGAGGGGCAGTCGAACCGCTACAGCTACAATTTCGCCGAGGCCCTCGGCGCACCCGAGCTCTATTTCGAGGACACGGGCTATTACTTCTCGACCAAATATTACCAGCCCAGCCAGGATGCCGAAAATACCCAGGGCTTCGGCCTGGCGCATGGCCAGCACGTCTATGCCTTCTTCGTGACCGGGGTGGACGGCGGCCATGTCCGCATGGCGCAGCTGCATGTCTACGACAGCCTCGACGCCTTCCAGAGCGACCGGGGCGAGACCGAGAGCCTGCGGCTTTATTGCGAACCGCGCTCGATCCGGGTGAACTGGGACTTCATTCGCCCCTAGCGGCCTAGTCCTTGCCGATCCTTGCCATGCGGCGGCGGGCCGGCCAGCGCGGCAGGTCCGGCACCTCCAGCAACTCGCCCGGCCGCACCACCGAGGCGAGCCAGGTCAGATCCCGCCGGGCCATGGCGATGCAGCCGGCGGTGGGAAAGCCCGGCCGGCGCCATTGATGCAGGAAGATCGCCGAGCCGGCGCCCGGCCGCGCCTGCGGAAAGTTCCAGTCGGTGACCAGCACGATGTCGTAAAGCGGATCGGCCCGCCGCATCGCCTCGTGGCTGGGGGCGAAGGGCGCGCGCACCGGCTGGTTATAGGCCGGATCGCCCGAGGCATCGCACCACAGGTCGCCGGGCAGGATCGGCCGCGCCCAGCCCGAGGGCCGCGCCACCCGGTCGGGACGATAGAGCAGTCCGACGATGCGGTGCCGGCCGACGGGGGTCGCGCCGTCGCCTTCGCGCTTGGCGCGCGTCAGCCCGCCGCGGCCGACCGAACAGGGCAGTAGCCGGCCGCGCGCCCACAGCCCCAGCGGCGTCAGCCGGATCACAGCAGATGCCCCGATTTGGCCGCCTTCACGTCCAGATAGCCGGTATTGTGGCGGTTGCGGGGGGTGATCAGCGGCACTCGCTCGGCCACGCGGATGCCGTGGCCCTCCAGCATCGCGACCTTCCTGGGATTGTTGGTCATCAGCCGCACCGCCTCGAAGCCCATCTTCTTCAGGATGCCGGCACCGATGCGGAAATCGCGCTCGTCGTCCTCGAAGCCCAGGCGGTGGTTGGCCTCGACCGTGTCGAAGCCCTGGTTCTGCAAGGCATAGGCCCGCATCTTGTTGGCCAGGCCGATGCCGCGCCCCTCCTGGTTCAGGTAAAGCAGCACGCCCTCGCCCGCCTGACCCATGGCGGCCAGCGCGGCATGCAGCTGCGGGCCGCAATCGCATTTCAGGCTGCCCAGCACGTCGCCGGTGAAACAGGCCGAATGCAGCCGCGCCAGCACCGGCGCCGCGCGCGAGGGGGCGCCGATCTCGACCGCGTAATGCTCGGCCTCGCCGGTGTCGGGGCGGAAGATGTGCAGCTTGGCGTTCTCGGCGGCCAGCAGCGGCAGGCGCGCGGCGGCGACGGGGGCCATCGCGGCCTCGGTCGCCATCTGCGCCAGCGCCGGGCCGGGGGAAAGCCGCGTCAGCCCCTCGGGCGGATCGGCCAGGGGCACCACCAGCACCGCGGGCAGCAGCTGCGCCGATTTCGCCAGCGCGATGCCGGCGCGATGCGGATCGACATCGCCGCCGCGCGGGCTGCGGAACGGCCCCTTCATCGGCGTCATCAGGTCGCCGGCCGGATCGGCCACGGCGCGCAGCCAGGCCAGATCGGCATCGTCCGGCACCGCGACCCGCGCCAGGTCGCGGTCATAGACCCGGACCTTCAGCGTCTCGGCCCGCGGCTCGGTGATCGCCAGCACGGCGGGGCCGAGGGCGCGCATCGTCTTCAGCCGGTCGGCGCGCAGCGTCTCGACCGCCGCGACCAGCTGGCCGCCGATCACCACGGGCAGGCCGATGCGCAGATCGGCGCGGGCGCGCGACAGGGTCTCGGTCAGGGTCGGGATCAGGGTCATCGGGCCAGCATGGTTGAAACAATCTGAAACATAGGGCGGATTTCCGACAACTCCATGTGAGAATTGCTGCAAACCGCTGGACGCCTGCCGCGCCGCGCCACAGTTTTCCGCCATAACGCCAAAGGAGGCAAGAATGGCCGGACTGAAAAAGATCCTGCTGGTCGATGACGAGGAAGACCTGCGCGAGGCGCTGGCCGAGCAATTGATCGCCACCGAGGATTTCGAGGTGTTCGAGGCCGGCACGGGCCACGAGGCGGTGGAAAAGAGCAAGGGCGCCATCTTCGACCTAGTGGTGCTGGACGTGGGCCTGCCCGACACCGACGGGCGCGAGCTGTGCAAGCGGCTGCGCAAGCAGGGCGTCAAGTGCCCCATCGTCATGCTGACCGGCCACGATACCGACGCGGACACCATTCTGGGGCTGGATTCGGGCGCGAACGACTACATCACCAAGCCGTTCAAGTTCCCGGTGCTGCTGGCCCGGCTGCGCGCCCAGCTGCGCACGCATGAGCAGTCCGAGGACGCGATCTTCCAGCTTGGCCCCTATACGTTCAAGCCGGCGATGAAGATGCTGATCGACCAGAAGGACCGCAAGATCCGGCTGACGGAAAAGGAAACCAACATCCTGAAATTCCTGTATCGCGCCCAGGACGGGGTGGTGCCGCGCGACGTGCTTCTGCACGAGGTCTGGGGCTACAATGCCGGCGTGACCACGCATACGCTGGAGACCCATATCTATCGCCTGCGCCAGAAGATCGAGCCCGACCCCTCGAACGCGCGGCTGCTGGTCACCGAATCCGGCGGCTATCGCCTGGTCGCTTGATCTATGTTCATCGGCGGAACCCGCGCATGGCTGGCGGGTTCTGCCTGCGAAGCCCGGTGGTCGGAGGATGCGGCCACATGATGACCCGGCCCCGGCCCGTCCGGCGGCCGGGTTTTCCGTCGGCGCGGCCCTGCGGGGGTGCTTCGCCCCCGCACCCCCCGAGGATATTTGAGCAAGAAAGAAGCCCGAAGGCTCGGCCCCCCGATGCGGGGGTGTCCTTCTTTCTTGTGCAAGTATCCTCGGGGGTCCGGGGGCAGACAGCCCCCGGCCGCAGCCGTGATGGACAAGCCGGCCATGGCCCCTTAGGGTCCGTCCCCGAAAAGGAGCTGCCATGTTCACCATCGCCACCTGGAACATCAATTCGGTCCGTCTGCGCGAGGCGCTGGTCGCCCGCTTCCTGACCGAGGAAGCGCCGGACATCCTGTGCCTGCAGGAGACCAAGAGCCCGGTCGAGAAGATCCCGCTGGAGGCGTTCCGGGCGCTGGGCTACCGGCATTTCGTGGCGCGCGGGCAGAAGGGCTATAACGGCGTCGCCATCCTGTCGAAGCTGCCGATCGAGGATGCGGGCGACCGCGACTATGCCGGGCTTGGCCATGCCCGCCATGTCGCCGCTCGGCTGGAGAACGGGGTCACCATCCACAACTTCTACGTGCCGGCGGGCGGCGACATTCCCGACCGCGAGCAGAATGTGAAGTTCGGCCAGAAGCTGGATTTCCTGACCGAGATGCGCGACGCCTTCCACGCCGACAGGCCGGCGCGCTCGATCATGGTGGGTGACCTGAACATCGCCCCGCGCGAGGACGACGTCTGGTCGCACAAGCAATTGCTGAAGATCGTCAGCCACACGCCGGTCGAGGTCGAACATCTGGGCGCCGCGCAGGATGCCGGGAAATGGGTGGACATCACCCGCCAGGACATTCCGCAGGGCCTGCTTTACAGCTGGTGGAGCTATCGCGCCCGCGACTGGGACGCCGCCGACAAGGGCCGGCGCCTGGACCATATCTGGGCCACGCCGGACATCGCCAATGCGGGCCATGGCAGCCGTATCCTGCGGCCGCTGCGCGGCTGGCAGCAGCCCAGCGACCATGTGCCGGTGCTGGCCAGCTTCGATCTATGACCCCGCCCGAAGGCCGCGCCGCCAGGCGAAACTTGCATCGCGCCGGCCGCTGCGCCATCTAGGGTGCAACCCTTTCGCATGAGGAATTCCGATGCTCGAGCTTGGCTCCGCCCCCAAAGATGCCGCCCCGGCCGATATCATCAAGGACGTGACCGAGGCGACCTTCATGGCCGATGTGGTCGATGCCTCGATGACGGTGCCGGTCATCGTCGATTTCTGGGCGCCCTGGTGCGGCCCCTGCAAGACGCTGGGCCCGCAGCTGGAGGCCGAGGTCGCCCGCCACAAGGGCCGCGTCCGCATGGCCAAGGTCAATGTGGACGAGAACCAGATGATCGCCGGCCAGTTGCGGGTGCAGTCGATCCCGACGGTCTATGCCTTCTTCCAGGGCCAGCCGGTCGACGCCTTCCAGGGCGCGATCCCGCAAAGCCAGATCAAGCAGTTCGTCGAGAAGCTTGCGGCGATGGGCGGCGATGACGGCGGCCTGGCCGAGGCGCTGGAGGCGGCCGAGGCGATGATCGCCGAGGGCGCGCCCGAGGATGCGGCCGAGACCTTTGCCGCGATCCTGGAGGAGGAGCCCGAGAACGCCGCCGCCTGGGGCGGTCTGGTCCGCGCCCATCTGGCCGCCGGCCATGCCGACCGCGCCGAGGAGGCTTTGGCGCAGGTGCCCGCTGCCATCGCCAATGCCGCGCCGGTCGAGGCGGCACGCGCCCAGCTGCAGCTGGCGCGGCAGGCCGCCGAGGCCGGGCCGCTGGACGAGCTGCGCCAGAAGGTCGAGGCCGACCCGGCCGACCAGCAGGCGCGTTTCGACTATGCCACCGCGCTGCATGCCGCGGGCGAGGTCGAGGAGGCCATCGATCAGCTTCTGGAAGCCTTCCGCCGCGACCGCGACTGGAACGAGGGCGCCGCCAAGGCGCAGCTTCTGACCATCTTCGACGCGATGAAGCCCACCGATCCGCTGGCGCAGAAGGGGCGCCGCCGGCTGTCCTCGCTGATCTTCGCCTGACATGTCGCGCGGCATCGACCTGCCCGAGACCGTCCCGCTGTTCCCGCTGCCGGGCGCGGTTCTGATGCCCCGCACCCGCCTGCCGCTGCAGATCTTCGAGCCGCGCTATCTGCAGATGGTCGAGGACGTGCTGAAGACCCCCTCGCGGCTGATCGGCATGATCCAGCCGGCCGAGGGCGGGCTGGACGCGCTGGCCCAGGTCGGCTGCGCGGGCCGGATCGTCGCCTTTTCCGAACTGGACGACGGGCGGCTGATGATCTCGCTCAAGGCGCGCTCGCGCTTCCGGCTGAACGAGGTGCGGCCCGGCTTCACCCCCTATCTGCGCGGCCAGGTGGACTGGTCTGGCTATGAGACGGACCTGGCCGTCCAGCCCGAGGAAGACCCGCGGTTCGAGCGCAAGGGCTTCATGGCGCGGCTGGGCCGCTATATGGAGCAGCGCGGCCTGTCCACCGACTGGGACGCCGCCGAGGCCTCCGAGGAGGAGACGCTGGTCAATTCCCTGTCCATGCTGCTGCCCTTCGCCCCCGAGGAAAAGCAGGCGCTGCTGGAGGCGCCGACGCTGTTCAAGCGCCGCATCCTGCTGGAGGGGCTGCTGGAATACGCCCTGCACGGCGGCGACAACGAGGAGACGATCCAGTGACCGATGCGACCGAACGCGGCTATGACCGCCACATGCTCGAGGCGCTGGTCTGCCCGGTGACCCATGCGACGCTGCGCTACGACGCCCGGGCGCAGGAGCTCGTCTCGGAGGCCGCGGGGCTGGCCTTTCCGATCCGCGACGGCATTCCGATCATGCTGCTGAACGAGGCGCGGCAGATCCGCGCCTGAGGAAAGGGCGGGCGCACGGACGGCTTGGGGGAGGTCGTGCGCCCGCGCCGCGGTCAGAGCCGGCAGATCTCGGACCGCACCAGGAAGCGCCGCTCGCGCCCGTTGTCCAGGCTGAACATGCCACCGCGGCCGGGCACCACGTCGATGACCAGGCGGGTATGCTTCCAGGCTTCGTATTGGCTGGCCGAGATATAGAAGGGCATGCCGCCGATCTCGCCCAGCTTCACGTCATGCGCGCCGATGCGGAATTCGCCCTGCGGGTAGCACATGGGCGAGGACCCGTCGCAGCAGCCCCCGGACTGGTGGAACAGCACCGGCCCGTGATCGGCGACGATCTCGGCCAGCAGCGCCAGCGCCGCCGGGGTGGCCTCGACCTGGTCCGGCCCATCGGGATTGGCGACGGGTTCCATGCTCAGCCCGCCATGTCCAGCACCATGCGGCCCTCGATCTGGCCCTGATGCATCTTGCCGAAGATGTCGTTGATGTCCTCGAGCTTTGCCTTGTGCACGGTCGCCCTGACCTTGCCCTCGCCGGCGAAATCCAGCGATTCCTGCAGGTCCAGCCGCGTGCCGACGATCGAGCCGCGCACGGTGATGCCGTTCAGCACCATGCCGAAGATGTCCAGCGGGAAGTCGCCCGGGGGCAGGCCGTTCAGCGCCACCGTGCCGCCGCGCGCGACCATGCCGATGGCCTGCTCGAAGGCCTTGCGGCCGACCGCCGTGACCAGCACGCCCTGCGCGCCGCCATCGGTCTGGCGCTTGATCGCCGCCGCCGGGTCGGGCTCGGTCGCGGCGTTTACCGTCACGCTGGCGCCCAGCTTGCGGGCCAGCGCCAGCTTTTCGTCGTCGATATCGACGGCGGCGACGTTCAGCCCCATGGCCTTGGCATATTGCACCGCCATGTGCCCCAGCCCGCCGATGCCCGAGATCACCACCCAGTTGCCGGGCTTGGTGTCGGTGACCTTCAGCCCCTTGTAAACCGTGACGCCCGCGCAGAGCACCGGGGCGATGTCCAGGAAATCGACGTTCTTCGGCAGGTGGCCGACATAGTTCGGATCGGCCACCACATATTCGGCAAAGCCGCCGTTCACGGAATAGCCGGTGTTGAGCTGGCTTTCGCACAGCGTTTCCCAGCCGCCCAGGCAATGCCGGCAATGGCCGCAGGCGGTATAGAGCCAGGGCACGCCGACCCGGTCGCCTTCCTTGACATGCTTCACCCCGGCGCCCACGGCCGAGACGAAGCCCACGCCCTCGTGCCCCGGAATGAAGGGCGGGTTGGGCTTGACCGGCCAGTCGCCCTCGGCGGCGTGCAGGTCGGTATGGCAGACGCCGGACGCCTGGATCCTGACCTGGATCATGCCGGGGCCGGGTTCGGGGACCGGCACCTCGTCGATGGTCAGCGGCTTGCCGAATGCGCGCACGACGGCGGCCTTCATGGTCTTGGCCATGAGAGGGGACTCCTTGCAGTTGTCATCGGGGGAGGGGAGGAACGGGCCGGGCGCAGGGTGACGCGCGCCCGGCCATTCCCTTAGAAGAAGCCCAGCTTCTTCGGGGAATAGCTGACCAGCATGTTCTTGGTCTGCTGATAGTGGTCCAGCATCATCTTGTGCGTCTCGCGCCCGATGCCGGACTGCTTGTAGCCGCCGAAGGCCGCATGGGCCGGATAGGCGTGATAGCAATTGGTCCAGACCCGGCCGGCCTTGATGCCGCGGCCCATGCGGTAGCAGGTATTGGCATCGCGGGACCACACACCGGCGCCAAGCCCGTAAAGCGTGTCATTGGCGATCTCCAGCGCCTCGGCCTGGTCCTTGAAGGTGGTGACCGAGACCACCGGGCCGAAGATTTCCTCCTGGAAGATCCGCATCTTGTTGTTGCCGCGGAAGATCGTCGGCTCGATGTAATAGCCGCCCGACAGCTCGCCGCCCAGATCGGCCGCCTTGCCGCCGGTCAGCACCTCGGCGCCTTCCTTCTTGCCGATGTCGAGATAGCTGAGGATCTTTTCCTTCTGCTCGCTCGACGCCTGCGCGCCGATCATGGTGTCGCTTTCGCGCGGGTCGCCCTGCTTGATCGCCTGCACGCGCTGGACCGCGCGCTCCATGAACTTGTCATAGATCGATTCCTGGATCAGCACGCGCGACGGGCAGGTGCAGACCTCGCCCTGGTTCAGCGCGAACATCGTGAAGCCTTCCAGCGCCTTGTCGAAGAAATCGTCGTCCTCGCGCGCGACATCGGCAAAGAAGATGTTCGGGGACTTGCCACCCAGTTCCAGCGTCACCGGGATCAGGTTTTCGGATGCGTATTGCATGATCAGCCGCCCGGTCGTCGTCTCGCCGGTAAAGGCGATCTTGGCGATCCGGTTGCTGGACGCCAGCGGCTTGCCGGCTTCGAGCCCGAAGCCGTTGACGATGTTCAGCACGCCCGGCGGCAGCAGGTCGCCGATCAGGTTGGCCCAGACCATGATGCCGGCGGGGGTCTGCTCGGCCGGTTTCAGCACCACGCAATTGCCGGCGGCAATCGCCGGGGCCAGCTTCCAGCAGGCCATCAGCAGCGGGAAGTTCCACGGGATGATCTGCCCCACCACGCCCAGCGGCTCGTGGAAGTGATAGGCGACGGTGTCGTCGTCGATCTGGCTGATCGAGCCTTCCTGCGCGCGCAGCACGCCGGCGAAATAGCGGAAATGGTCGATGGCCAGCGGCAGGTCGGCGGCCATGGTCTCGCGGATCGGCTTGCCGTTGTCCCAGGTCTCGGCGGTGGCGAGCAGCTCCAGGTTCTGCTCCATCCGGTCGGCGATCTTCAGCATGATGTTGGCGCGCTCGGCCGGGCTGGTCGCGCCCCATTTGTCCTTGGCTGCATGGGCGGCATCCAGCGCCAGCTCGATATCGCCGGCCTCGGAGCGCGCGATCTCGCCGATCTCGGCGCCGGTGATCGGGGTCGTGTTGGTGAAATACCGGCCCGAGACGGGCGCCACCCATTTGCCGCCGATGAAATTGTCGTAGCGCGCCTCGAAGGGCAGCGCGTTCACGCCCCGGAAGGGATGCGTCTGGTCGTTCGGCATGATCTTCCTCCTGTCAGCCCGGCTCCTCCAGCCGGTTGCACAAGAGCCTGTGCCCGGACGCCTTCCGGGTCAACGCGGGGCTTCGCGCCGCAGGGCGGATGTGTTTCAGGGGCGAGACAGTTTGCCGGGATTTTCGTCGATGCCCAGCCGCGCCATGCGGCGATAGAGCGTCGCCCGCCCCACGCCCAGGGCCCGGGCGGCGGCCGAGACATTGCCCTCGGCCCTGGCCAGCGCGCGAATCACGGCGGCGCGTTCGGCGCGCTCGAACCCGGTCGCCTCGTCCTGCCGGCCCAGCAGGTCCGAGGCCGGGCGCGGGCGCAATTGCCCCTCTTTCTCAAGGCCGAAGGCGCGGCGGGCGGCGCGGTTGGCGCCGATGGCCAGATCGTCCTTGTCCACCGCGATCAGCAGCGTGCCGTCCTCGACCCCCTCGGCAGGCGGCGCGACAATGCGCGCGCCGGGAAAGGAGACGCGGAAGAAGGCTGCCTCGATGGCGCGGGCGCTATGCGCGACCTGCGCCGCGATCAGCGCGTTCAGCCGTTCGGTATGGTCGGCGCGGGCCGAGCTGACGTCCAGCGCCGCGATCAGCCGGCCGTCCGGTCCCCAGATCGGCGCGTCCATGCAGGACAGCCCGGTATTGCTGGCATAGAAATGCTCGTCGCGGTGGATCGTGACCTGCCGGCCCTCGGCCAGGCAGGTGCCGATGCCGTTGGTGCCCTGCACCTCCTCGGACCAGTCCATGCCGCGCCACAGCCCCCAGCCGCGAAAGGTGGCGGCGTCGCCCTGGCTGACGCGGTGCTCCAGCACGATGCCCTGCGCGTCGGTCAGCAGCAGGTTGCAGCCGGTCGGGCAGACCAGCTGGAACAGCTGGTCCAGCTGCGGCCGGGCGACGGCGATGAAGCGGTCCATGCGCTCGACGCGCTCGGACAGCTCGCGCTCGGTCAGGCGGCGCGGCTCGGGCGGCCGGGTCGGGTCCAGCCCATGCTTGAGAATCGAGCGCCGCCAGCTTGCAGCCAGCCGGCTGACGGCGCCGGGCGATTGCGAGGCCTGGACCACGCGATCCTCGTGGCGGATTGTGCTGGGCGTTGCCGGGCGGGTCTCGGGCAAGGCGTCCTCCCCTTCCTTACGCGATGGCGGGATTATGGCCCGGCGGGATGCGATCGGGCAAGCAATGCTTTCGTGACCCGCCTGCGGCGAAACACCCCGGCCGTTTCGCGGCCGGGGTGCCTGCGGTTTTCAGGGCGTGACGGTGACGGTGCCGCTGTTCGACCAGGCGCGGAATTCGGGGCGATACATGTCCTCGACGCTGGCGGCCGGGTGGCGGAATTCGCCCGGCGTCACGGCGCGGACGATATAGGCCAGCCGGAACCGCTCGGCCGAGGTCCAAGTCAGCGCCGCCGCGAAACGGTCGGCGCGGAACTCGGTCATCTCGGCCGAGGTCTCGCCTTCCAGCCAGTCCAGCGCCGAGACGTCGCCGGCGCGCAAGAGATTCGGGTTGTCGATCTCCCACCCCGCCGGCAGCGGATCGGCGATGACCAGCCGCCCGCCGCCCTCGGCCTGCGGCGAGATCTCCAGCTCGACCACCATGCGCGTGCCTTGCGGCAGGCTGGCGGGGTCCAGCGCCTCGCCCTGCATGCTGTAATAGCGGCGCGCGATGGCATAGCCCTTGCCGCCGGCCGCGACCGGGCCCGCGGGCTTGCCGGTCGCGGTCAGCGTCACTTCCAGCGCGCTTTCGCCGGTATTGGCGATGCTCGCATCCGCCGGCAGGCTTGCGACCGGCTGGGTCAGCGCCACGCCGTTCAGCGTCGCGGGCGGGGTCGCGCCGAACAGCGACTGCGCCGCCAGCACGGTCCAGACGGATTCCTGGGTGGACAGGCTGCGCCCGTCCTCCTCGGCCCGGGCGATGCGCTCGGCGATCTGGCTGGTCAGGTCGGTTGCGTCGACCGCCTGCGTCCTTGCCTCGGCCGCCAGCGCCAGAAGCGCCGTGGCGTCGCGCAGCCGGGTGCCGTAATCGGCGCGGAAGGCATAGGGCTCGGGCGCGCCCAGGTTCAGCAGGTTCCGCGCTTGCGTGAACAGGCGATCCGCCCGCTGCTGGTCGCCGTAAGAGGCCAGCGCAGCCCCCAGATGGGCCGCGGCCATCGGGGTCGAGAACGACCCGGCGGCGGTATCGGCGTAATAGCGCAGATCGCCCACCGTCGCCGCCCGTTCCCGCGCCAGCACCGCCAGCGCATAGGCCAGCGCCGCGTTTTCCTCGGCCGAGGCGGCGGCGGGTTCGGTGGCGTAATTGGCACGGTTGCGCAGGTTGTCGATGGCCATGCGGAAGCCGGTCTCGGGCACCTGATGGCCTGCCGCCCGCGCCCGCGACAGGAAGTCGGTGACATAGGCCTCAAGCCACAGATCGCCCGAATCGGCATACCACAGGCCGAAGCCGCCATTGCTGCCCTGCCGGGTCAGGATCTGGGTGATCGCCTTCTGCACCTGCTCGGCCGTATCCTCGCCCCGGACCCCCTCGGCGGCGGCCAGGCCGGGCAGGTAGAGCAGCGGCATGGCGCCCGAGGTCAGCTGTTCGGTGCAGCCATAGGGATAGCGCGCCAGCCGCATCAGCGCGCCCGCCACGTCCAGCCGGGCATAGGGGCCGATGGCGGCGGTGATCTCGGCGCCCGGCAGCAGGCCCTGGGTCAGCCCGGCGGGGATGGTGACGCTTTGCCCCGGCTCGACCACCAGCCGGTCGCGGCGCTGGATGTCGGATTCGTTCAGCGCGATGGGGATGGCGATGTCCTTGGTCAGCTCCTCGCCCTCGGGCGTGGTCAGCACCAGCCGCAGGTTGGCGGTGCCAAGCGCCTCGGTCGCGGTCACGGGGATCTGCAGCTGCGCCTCGGCCTGTTCGGCAAGCTGCACCTGCGGCTCCACCGAATAGGTCAGCCCGCCCTCGCCGCCGACCTGCGACAGCGCCAGCCGCATCTCTCCGGCGGGGCCCGAGGTATGGGTCAGCCGCAGGCCCAGCCGGGCGCTGTCGTTCGGCGCCAGGAAGGCCGGCGCGGTCACGGTCATCACCACCGGATCGCGCACCAGCACCGAGGCATCGGCCTGGCCCAGGCCCTTGGCGGACCAGACCACGGCCATCACCCGCACCTCGCCGTTGAAATCGCCCACCGGCACCTCGACGGTGGCGGTGCCGTCCGCGCCCACGGTCAGCGGACCCGAGAACCAGCTCATCAGCTTTTCGGTCGGCGGCGGCGCCTCGGCATTGCCGGCAAGGCTGGCGTCGCCCCCCTCGCGCAGCGCGCCGTCCGGGGCGCCGGTCGGCAGGATCAGCCGCCCGTAAAGATCGCGCAGCGCCACGCCCAGCCGGCGCTGGCCGAAATAATGCTGCGAGGGGTTCGGCGGCTGGAAGCGGGTCAGGTTCAGGATGCCCTGATCGACGGCGGCGACGGTGGCGTGCACCGTCTCGCCCGCCGCGCCCTCGACCTTCAGCGTGACGGGGATCGTGCCGCGCGGGCGGGTCTCGGCCGGGGCCTCGATGCTGGCGGCAAGCCTGCGGTCGCCGGGATCGACGGCGGCATGGGCCAGACCCAGCGCCCGCACCGGCTGGCGGTCGCCGGGCCGCGCCTCGCCCAGCGGGCGGATGGCGCTGACGGTGACATAGACCCCGGCGCCCCAGTCGTCGGTCACCGGCAGGTCGATCTGGTTCTCGCCCGCCTTGAGCGCCACGGTCTGCATGGACACCAGCCGGTTCGACAGCACCGAGACCAGGCCCAGCCCCTCGCTGGCGGCCTCGACCCGGACGCGGGCGGTTTCGCCGCTGCGATAGGCGGGCTTGTCCAGCACCACCTGCAAGCGGTCGGGCGTCTCGGTCCCCGAATTGGCGACCGCACCCCAGCCGGCATAGAACCGCACCGAGCTTTGCCCGCCCTGACCCGAGGCCGGCTCGGCCACCAGCTCATACTGGCCCCATTCGACGGGGGCGGCGATCTCGGCCGGGGCCTGGCCCGGCTCGGCCACGCCCTCGGTGATGCGGGTGCGGGTGGTGATCGCCTCCCAGTTCCATTGCCCGCCCAGCGAATACCATTGGTAGTCGGTGTCGATGCGGTTCAGCACCCAGCGCAGCGGCTCGGCCGCCGGTTTCAGGTCCGGGCCGACCGCGACCAGCGCAAAGCGCGCGTCCGAGCCTTCGGACACGGTGTCGCCCTCGAACAGCGGGCGGATGCCGGCAACCGGCGCCTCGGGCATGACCACGCGCGTTTCGCTGCGCTCGACCGGGCGGCCGGCGCCTTCGCGGATGTCCAGCACCACCTCGGCCGCGACCGGGCGGGGGCCGAGCCGGCCGGCCGGCGGCAGTTCGATCTGCGTCTGGTAATGGCCCTGCGCATCGGTGGTGCCCGGCGGCAGGCTGTCCGTCACCGGCGCGCTGTCGTCATCCTCGCGTCCGAAGACATAGCCGTCGAAGCCGGTCAGGCTGCGGGTCGGGGACAGGCGCAGCTGCCCCTCGACCGGCAGGTTCGCGGCCGGCGCGCCGAACAGCCAATGCGCCGAAAGCGACAGTTCCAGCGTGCCGCCGGCGCGGGCCGGGCCTTCGGGCAGGCGCGGGGTGAAGTCGATGCGCTCGGGCAGGAAATCCTCGACCAGCAGGCGCGCCGTGGCCAGCGCCGGGCCGTCCGCCTCGGTGCGCAGTTCCATCCGCCAGGTGCCGCGCGGGGCGTTGCCGGGGATCTGCCAGTTGACCACGCTGCCGCCGGCGCCGGCATCCTGCGCGGGCAGGCGCGTCGCCTCGACCCCGTCGGGGCGCAGGATCACCGCGGTCAGCGGCAGGTTCTCCAGCGCCCGGGCCTCGGCATTGCGGGCCAGCACCGTCGCGTTCACCGTCTCGCCGACGCGATAGGCGCCCCGGTCGGTGGTCAGGAACAGGTCGATGGGCGGGGCGGGCGGCTGGCCCTCGACCCCGCGGTCGGAAAGGTCGAATTCCGGGTCCGAGAGCGACAGGAAGGCCATGTCGCGCGGCGCGCGCTCGGCGCCCTCGCCCTGCCAGTCGGTCACCGTGACCAGCGCCGGGGCGGCGCCGTCCTTGCCCATGGCGAGGCCCGGCGCGAAATGCGCGATGCCCTCGGCATCGGTCACGGCCTTGGCCAGCACCTCGTTCGAGCGGCTGACCAGCGCCACCTCGGCCCCCGCCTTGGCCGAGGTGTCGGCCAGGCTGCGCACCGCGACGGTCAGCCCGTCGGCGCCCGAGAAGGTGGAGATCCCGAAATCCGAGATCACGAACCATTGCGTCGCCAGCCCGGTGTCCTGGACGTTTTCGTTCTCGATCCCGGCCTCGGCGATATAGATGCCGGGCTCCAGCGGGCCGGCCTCGGCGGGAAGGGCGAGGCTGGTGGTCAGCTCCTGATTCAGGCTGTCCTGTCCCATCGGCTTGGCGACCTGCGCCGTGCCTTTCCAGATCTCGCGCGCCATGCGGTCGCTGAAATAATCGGCGCGCCAGCTGTCCAGCGGCGTCGCGAACATGTCCTCGGCCATGGCGCGGATCAGGTTGCGGTCGGAAATCCGCAAGAGGCGCAGGTTGATCGTATCGGCATTGACCGTGACCATGGACAGCCGCTGGTCGCCCGAGGCGGGCAGCACATAGGCGCGGCCGGGAAAGCGGACCGAGGGCGCGCGGTCGCGGACATAGCCCTTGACCGTCACGTCGCGGGCCAGCACTTCGCCGTCGGCGGCGGGCAGGCCGGCGCGCAGGGTCAGTTCCACCTCCTGGCCATGGGTCAGGCCGGCGACGCAAAGCCGGTCGCCATCGGCCTCGACGGTCAGGTCGCGGCCGGGCAGGCGCAGGAATTGCGCGTAATCGGTGCCGGAGGACAGGTCGCGCGACATCACCGCGCAGAACCGCGGCAGCTTGCCTTCGGATTCGACCTGGGTGTCGGTGACGCGCAGCCCGTTGCGGGCCTGCGATTCCTCCAGCGCCTGGGCGATGGCATTGTCGCCGGGCGCCAGCCGCGCCGCCAGCCGCAAGGCCGCCAGCGCGTCGCGGCCGCGGTCCAGCCGCTCCCACGCCATGGCAAGCCAGGACAGCGCCCGGGCGGCCACCGCGTCCTCGGCCCCGCGCAGATAGCCGTTGATCGCCATCGACGCGATGGCGTTCGACGCCTCGCGGTCGCTCTGGTCGCTGGTATAGAGCGTCAGCCGGGCCAGATTGGTCCAGTCCTCGGCCCGGTCGTAGCGCGCGGCCTCGGCGGCGAGGATGCGGGCGGCCAGCACCAGCTCGCCCGTGTTCTCGGCATCCTGCGCGCTGCCCTGCGGGTAATCCGCGCCCAAGGGCGGGTGCAGGGCGGGGAAGCTGCGGGCCAGCGATTGCGCGGCGGCCAGGTCCTGCGCGGCGAGGAAGGGCGCGGCACCGGCGCGGGATTCGGCGCGCAGCCGCTCCTCGGCCGTCGAGGCGACGACATGGCCCGACAGCGCGCCGGCAAAGGGCGCCGCGGCCCCTGCGCCCTCGCCCTTGGGGAAGCAGGCGCGGGACCGCTGGTTGTAGGTCAGCGCGCGGCAGTCGTCATTGCCAAGGCAGGCCTGCACGCAGGCTTGCAGCGTGGTGTCGAAGACCGGCCCCAGGTCGCCGCCCGGCAGGTCGGTATCGGCCTGCAGCGACAGTCGCCGCTCGGGCAGGGGCGCGTCCTGCGCCAGCGCGCCGGTGCCGCCGATGAGAAGCCCGCCCAGGGCCGCCGCGATGAAACCGTGCCAGACGGGATGTGCCATGACCTTCCTCCTTCCGCGCTCGGCATAGTTGTGGCACCGGGGCGCGGGCGAGGCAATCTATTCCCATTCCAGCTGCGTATAGGCCGCCGCGGCGTTGCGGGCGGTGGTGGCCCGGAAATCCGCCCAGCCTTCCGAGACCGGCTGCATCGCCGCGACGATGGCCGGGATCGCCCGCGACAGCGGCAGGCCGGCGCCGATCGCCTCGCGCGTGGCGTCCCGCAGGGCGGTCAGGTAATGGCGCTGCGGCGTCACCGCCTCGTCCCAGCTTTCCACGACCGGGCCGTGGCCGGGCACGATCAGCGCCGGCTCGGGGTCGGGCTTCCGCCCGATCCAGTCGAGCCAGCCCGCCAGCGAACCGTCGAGCGACGGCGTCAGTCCCAAAAACACCAGATCGCCGGCGAACAGCGTGGCGGTTTCCTCGTCCAGCACGGTCATGTCGCTGCCGGTATGGGCCGAGGGCACCGGCGTCAGCCGCAACTGCCGGTCGCCCAGCGACAGCGTCTGCGTCGCCTCGACGGTCTGGTCCACGCTGGCGATGCGCGTGCCGGCGAAATTCGCCGCGCCGATCTGGCGCGGGACCGAGGCCATCCAGCTGTCCGCGCGCCGCGCCACCGCCTCGGGCAGGCGGGCATCGGCGACGACGGCGGCGCCGGCCTCGGAAAACACCTCGGCGCCCAGGATGTGGTCGGGATGCATATGGGTCAGGATCACATGGCTGACCGGCCTATCGGTCACCTGCCGGATCGCCGCGTAAAGCGCCTCGCCCTCGGCCCGGCTGCCGCCGGCATCGATCACCGCCACCGTCTCGCCGATGACGAAGGAGAGATTCGCGATCCGCCCGCGGTTCTGCGGCGAGATCTGCGCCATCGCCCCCTGATGCACATGCACGCCCGGCGCCACCTCTTGCACGGTCAGGGCGGGCAGGGCGGCGGTTTCGACGCAGCGCGCCCCCTCGCTGCCGGTCAGTTCGGGGTGCCGGGCCAGCCAGTCGCGGGCGATGGGCGCGGCGCGCGCCTCGCATTCCTCGCGCGTGGGCGCGTCGCCGGCGGGCAGCAGGCGGGGCTGGCAGGTGGCGGGCTGGGCCGCCAGACAGGCGGCAAGGACCAGATGGAACATCCGCTCTCCTCTCGGCCCGACAGGCTAGCACAGCGATGCCCTTCGCGCCATCTACGACCTTTGGCGCGTTGACTGCCGGCCCGAGCGGCCTAGCATCGACCTGCCCGCACCCATGCGGCGGCCTTGAGGAGGAGACCATATGGCCTGGACCAAACCCGCGCCGAAGGAAATCGCCTGCGGCATGGAAATCAACATGTATGCCCCGGCCGAGGACGAGCCGGTCCTGTTCTAACCCGCCGGCGACAATCCGGGACCGGTCCCCGCTTGCCGGGGGCCGGGCCTGCCGGAGCCTTTCCCATGCGTATCGTGATTCTCGGCAGCGGCGCAGGCGGTGGCGTGCCGCAGTGGAACTGCGGTTGCCGCAATTGTGACGCCGCGCGCGCAGGACGCATTCCCGCGATGAGCCAGAGCGGGATCGCCGTTTCCGCGAATGGCCGGGACTGGGCGCTGGTCAACGCCTCGCCCGACCTGCGCCAGCAGCTGGCCGCCACCCCGGCGCTGCGGCCCGAGGGGCTGCGCGGCTCTCCGATCGGGTCGGTGCTGGTGACGAATGGCGACATCGACCATGTCGCGGGGCTGTTGACCCTGCGCGAGGGGCAGGGCTTCGACCTGTTCGCGACGCCCGCCATCCATGCGGTGCTGGCCGGCAATCCGCTGCTGTCGGCGCTGGACCCGCGCCTGGTCGCCCGGCGCGAGGTGGCGCTGGACGCCGCCTTCGACCTTGCCCCCGGCCTCACCGCCACGCTGTTCGCGGTGCCCGGCAAGGTGCCGCTGTATCTGGAAGGCGAGCGGGTCGAGACCGGGCTGATGGGCGAGCAGACCGTGGGGGTCGAGCTGGCCGCCAACGGTCGGCGGGTGTTCTACATTCCCGGCTGCGCCTCGGTCCCGGACTGGCTTTGCGACCGCATCTCGGGCGCGGATGCGCTGCTGTTCGACGGCACGCTCTGGACCGATGACGAGATGGTTCGCGCCGGGCTGGGCGCCAAGACCGGGCGGCGCATGGGCCATGTGCCGGTCTCGGGTCCCGGCGGCAGCCTGGACGGGCTGCGCGCGGTGCCCCTGGGCGCCCGCATCTATGTGCATCTGAACAATTCGAACCCGCTGGTCGATCCCGCCAGCCCCGAGCGCGCAGAGGCGCAGGCGGCGGGCTGGCAGATCGGCCATGACGGCATGGAGATCGCGCCATGAAGCTTGCCGACCACCCCGCACAGACCCGCGCCGAGTTCCACGAACGCCTGAAGCGCATCGGCGCCGAACGCTATCACGACCGCCATCCGTTCCACAAACGCCTGCATGGCGGGCAATGCACGCCGGACGAGGTGCGGGCCTGGGTCATCAACCGCTGGCATTACCAGTCGCGCATCCCGATGAAGGACGCGGCCTTCCTGTCGCGCGTCGAGGACCCGCAGCTGCGCCGCATCTGGCGCCACCGCATCGAGGATCACGACGGCGGCGCCGAGGCGGGCGGCGGCATCCGGCGCTGGCTGGCCCTGGCCCGCGCCGTGGGCCTTGAGCCCGATTACGTCGCCAGCGGCGCGGGGGTGATGCCGGCGACGCGCTTCGCCGTCGATGCCTATGTCCGCTTCGTGCGCGACATGCCGCTGCTCGATGCCGTGGCCGCCAGCCTGACCGAGATGTTCGCGCCCAAGATCCATGCCGAGCGCATCGAGGGGCTGCTGAAGCATTACGACTTCGCCGACGACGCCAGCCTCGCCTATTTCCGCAACCGGCTGAGCGAGGCGCCGAAGGATGTCGAATTCGGCCTGACCTATGTGCTGGACCATGCCGACACGCTGGAAAAGCAGGACGCGGCGGCGGCGGCGCTGGTGTTCAAGACCGATGTGCTCTGGGCGCAGCTCGACGCGCTCTGGCACGGCTATGTCGAGGGGCGGATTCCCCCCGGCGCCTGGCGGCCGGGCGAGGGGCTGCTGGATTCGGCGATCCCCGAGCCGGGTCCGGAAGCGACCCCCGCCCCCGATGCGGCGGCGGCCTCATGACCGCGCCGCGCATCAGCGGTGCCGCGGTGCCCTATCTGCCGCGCGGGGTGCGGCTGCAGGACGACCGCGTGCGCGGCCTGCGCGTGCTGCTGGCGCCCGAGCGGGTGATCCAGCTCGATCCGGTGGGCCATGCCATCCTGTCCGAGCTGGACGGCAAGCGCAGCCTGGCCGAGGTGATCCTGACGCTTTGCGCCCGCTACGACGCGCCGCCCGAGCAGATCGAGGGCGATGTGCAGGATTTCCTGCGCGACCTGATGGAGCGGCGCATGGTGTTTCTGGACGGGGATGCGGCATGAGAGACCATCCCGTTCCCCGCGACATCGACGGCAATCCGGTCCGCGTCGGCCTGCCCATGGCGATGCTGGCCGAGCTGACGCATCGCTGCCCGCTGGCCTGTCCCTATTGCTCGAACCCGGTCGAGCTGACCCGCGCCAGCGCCGAGCTGAAGGCGGCGGAATGGGCCGATGTGTTCCGGCAGGCCGCCGATCTGGGCGTCTTGCAGCTGCATCTGTCGGGCGGCGAGCCCGCCTCGCGCCGCGACCTGGCCGAGATCGCCGCCTCGGCCCGCGACGCCGGGCTTTACGTCAACCTCATCACCTCGGGCATCGGGCTGACCGAGGCGCGGCTGCGCGAACTGGATGGCGCGGTCGATCACATCCAGCTGTCGCTGCAGGGCATCGATGCCGAGATGGCCGACTGGATCAGCGGCTATGGCGGCAGCTTCGCCCGCAAGATGCAGGTCGCGGAATGGGTGCGGGCCATCGGCTTTCCGCTGACGCTGAACGCGGTGGTGCATCGCCAGAACCTCGACCGCCTGCCCGAGATGATCGACCTTGCCGAACAGCTCGGCTGCCGGCGCATCGAGGTCGCGACCGTGCAGTTCCACGGCTGGGCCGACCTGAACCGCCGGCCGCTGATGCCGACCCAGGCGCAGGCGAGCCGCGCGCGCGCGGTGGTGGACGGGGCCCGCCAGCGCCTGCGGGGCCGCATGGTCATCGACTACGTGCCCGCCGACCACCTGTCGGCCTTTCCGAAAAGCTGCATGGGCGGCTGGGGCTCGACCGGGCTGAACGTGGCCCCGGACGGCACCGTGCTGCCCTGCCATGCCGCCCAGACCATCAAGGGGCTGGCGTTCGAGAACGTGCGCGAGGTGCCGCTGGCCCGGATCTGGCATGACGGGGCGGCGTTCAACGCCTTTCGCGGCACCGGCTGGATGCCCGAGCCCTGCGCTTCCTGCGAGCGGCGCGAGATCGATTTCGGCGGCTGCCGCTGCCAGGCCATGGCGCTTGCCGGCGACGCGCGGGCGACCGATCCGGTCTGCTCGCGCTCGGACCTGCACGCCCGGCTGCGCGCCGCGGCCGAGGCCGAGGCGGCGAGCGATTCGACCGTGCTGGTCTATCGCCGCATGACACGGGAGAAACGACCATGAGACTGGCAGCCCTGCTTGCCGCCCTTGCCCTTGCCTTTGCCCTTGCGCCGGCGGCGATGGCGGCCGAGGTGGCCAATCCCCTGCAGCCCTCGGCCCTGTGGGACGACATGCGGCTGGCGGTGATCGGCACCGAGGAGGAGCCGCCGGTCGATCCGGCGATCTTCGACCTGGACGCGCCGCCGCGTGCCGACAATCCGGCGCTGGTGCCGGTGCGCATCACCCAGCCGCCCGGCGCGCCCGCGATCCGCGCGCTGGCGCTGGTGGTGGACGGCAATCCCGCGCCGGTCGCGGCCGAGTTCACCTTCGGCGAGGCGCTGATGCCGCTGGATTTCGAGGTGCGGGTGCGGGTGGACAGCTATTCCGACCTGCGCGCCATCGCCACGCTGGCGGACGGGCGCAAGGTGATGGCCGGGCGCTTCGTGAAAGCCTCGGGCGGCTGCGCGGCGCCGGCCGGGAAAAGCATGGAGGAGGTGCGCGCCACCATGGGCCAGATGCGCTTTCGCGCGGCCGAGGAGGACGGTCGGCAGGTCGGCACGCTGATGATCCGGCACCCGAATTTCTCGGGCCTGCAGCGCGATCAGGTGACGCTGCTCACCATCCCGGCCGAGTTCATCCAGGTGCTGGAGGTGAAGCGGGGCGAGGAGCCGCTGTTCACCATGGAGGCCGGGATCTCGATCTCGGAGGACCCGGTGTTCCGCTTTGCCCATGCGCCGGGCGAGGGGCCGGTCACGGTCCATGCCGAGGATACCGAGGGCCGGGTCTGGGATCAGTCCTTCTGAAGCCGGGTCTGAAGTCGGGCCGGCTGGCCGGCCAGCAGCAGCGGCCGGGCGTGCAGCGCCTCGGCCTCGCGCGGGTCGTGGGTGACCAGCACCAGCCCGGCGCCGGTGCGGGTCAGCAGCGCATCGGTCAGCGCCAGCATCCGGCCCGCCGTCCCGGCATCCAGCGAGGCGAAGGGTTCGTCCATCAGCAGGATGTCGGGGGCCGCGGCGAAGGCGCGGGCCAGCGCCAGCCGCCGCTGCTGGCCCAGCGACAGCTGGCGGGGGAACTTCCCCTCGTGCCCGGCCAGTCCGACCTGCGCCAGCCAGTCCCGCGCGGTGGCCGCGTCGCAGCCGGTCGGGATGATGATGTTCGCCACCGCGTCGCGCCAGGGCAGCAGCACCGGCTCCTGGAACACCACGGCGAGGCGGTCGGCGCCGTCGAGCCGACCGCGATAGGCCCGGTCCAGCCCGGCCAGGATGCGCAGCAGCGTCGATTTCCCGATGCCCGAGGGGCCGAGGATCGCCACCCGCTCGCCGCGCGCGACCGAAAGCGTCAGCGCCCCCAGCACCTCGCGCGAGCCGAAGGACTTGCCGTCGAGTTCAAGCCGCATCCTGCCTCCAGCGATTGGCGCGCCGTTCCCACGGGCGCAGCAGGAACAGGTCGATGGCCAGCATGACCGCGACGAAGGCCAGCGCCCAGGCCAGCACGCCGGTCACGTCGAAGCTGGAGAACAGCAGGTGGATCTTGAAGCCGACGCCGTTCGAGCGGCCGAGGAACTCGACCACCAGCACGATCTTCCAGATCAGCGAGATGCCGGCCCGGGCCGCGGCGGCGATATGCGGCGCCAGCTGCGGCAGCACGACATGGCGCAGCCGCGCCAGCGGCGCCATGCGGAAGGCGCGGGCCATGTCGTCGAGGTCGGGCCGCAGCGCCCGCGTGCCCTCGCGGATCATCACCGTGACCACCGGGATCTTGTTCAGCGCCACGGCAAGGATCGCCGCGGTCTCGTTGAGCCCGATCCAGATGTAGCACAGCACGATCACCACCAGCGCCGGCACGTTCAGAAGGATGATGACCCCGGGATTGAACCATTGGTCCGCCCCGCGGCTGCGGCCCATCCACAGGCCCAGCGCCATGCCCGCCGCCATGGCCAGGGCAAAGCTGGCGACGACGCGGAACAGCGTCATGCCGGCGTTGAACCACAGTTCGCCGCTGGCGCTCAGCCGGGCGATGCGGGCCGCGACATCCCAGGGCGCGGGCAGGGTCTGCGGCCGGTCGGTCAGCTGCGAGGCCAGCGTCCACAGCAGCAGCATGGCCAGGATCGACAGAACCCCCGGCACCAGGCCGGGGCGGGACGAGGGGGGCTTGGGCGTGCCGGTCAATGCGGGGCTACTCCGGCCACCAGAACAGTCCCTCGGGCAGGGTGGAGACGCCGCCGGTCAGTTCCTCGCCGCCAAGCTCGGCCATGGTGGCGAACATCTGCTGCGCGTTCTCGGCATCGACCGGGCCATGGGCGGGGATGCCGGCGCGCCAGCCGGCCTTCAGCGCCTCGAATTCGGCATCGTCGGCGGCCTCCATGATCGGGCGCAGCTCTTCCCAGGCGGCATCGTCCTTGGCCAGCACGTCCTTGGCGGTGCGCGAGGCGCGCGCCAGCCCCTCGGCCAGCGCCGGATTGGCCGCGATCCAGTCGTCGCGCAGCACATAGCCAAGAAGCGGCGTCGAGGGATCCAGCCCCAGATCGCTGGCCGCCGTCTCGACCGACATGATCTCGCGCATGCCCCGCGCCTGCATCTTGGCCTGGAAATGCCAGAAGTTGATCGCGGCATCGACCTCGCCGGTCTCGGCGGCGTTCAGGATCATCGGCGGTGCGCCGAAGACCTGCTGCGTCACGTCGGCGAGGTCCTCGCCCAGCCTCTCGCGCGACCAGGCGCGCAGGATCAGCCAGCTCTTGTCGACCGGCCCGCCGGCGATGCCGATCTTCTTGCCCTTCAGGTCGGCGAGCGACTGCGCCGGGCTGTCGCCGCGCACCATCACGCCGCCCACGGCGGTCGAATAGGGCAGGAAGCGGAAACCGGCGCCGCGCGCCCGCTGCTGCGCCACCCAGAGGAAGTCCGAGACGATGGTATCGACCTCGCCGCCCTGCATGGCGACCTGGGTGGCGGGATTGCCGGCCAGGATCAGCGGCTGCAGCGTGAAGCCGTTCTCCTGGTCGAGGCCGCGCTTGCGGATCGTCTCGATCTCCCAGTTGACGGTGCCGTTCTCCAGCGTGCCGATGCGGATCACCGGGGGCTCGTCGGCGCCCTGGGCATGGACGGGCAGCGCCAGCCCGGCAAGCGCGGCGGCTGCGGCCAGCAGGGTGATTCTGCGGCTGAATGGCATGGTGATTTCCCCCCTTGGACCAGCTGAAAGTGACATGTGCCCGATTTGCGGCCAATACAACCGAAGTCGTAGCCGCGGCGCGGTTTTCCGGTCCAACGGGCTTGCGCCGGCGGGCGGCGGTCTTAAGATGGTTGCGCAAAGGCCGGCGCGCCGAAACCCCCGGCCCTGTCGTTTCTTTGGGAGGAGAACGATGGCCTCAGCCGAAATGCAGTCGCAAGACCGCGCCGCATCGCCAAGGCTTTCCGCAGATCGTGTCCGCGAAATCCTGATCGTGGACGACCATCCGCTGATGTGCGACGCGCTGGCCCTGACGCTGAAGATCAGCTTCGGGCTCAGGAACGTGCGCACCGCCCGCAGCCTTGCCGCCGCGCTGGAACAGATCCGCAGCCAGGGCGCCCCGGACGCCGTGATCCTGGACCTGAACCTGCCCGACGCCAAGGGCGCCGAGGGGCTGGTGACGCTGCGCCGGCAGATCCCGGACGTGCCGATCACCATGATCTCGGCCGATCTGGAGAACGCCATGATCTCGGCCGCGATGGCGGCGGGGGCGCAGGGCTATATCAGCAAGTCGCTGGGCCGCGAGGCGCTGGTCGACAGCCTGCGCCGCATGTGGGAGGGCGAGCGGGTGACGCCCGACAGCTACCAGCCCGAACATGCCGGCGAGGAGGACGCGGCCCGCGCCGAGCTGGCCCGCCGCTTCGCCACCCTGACGCCGCAGCAGATGAAGATCCTGCGGCTGATCTGCCAGGGCAAGGCCAACAAGGAGATCAGCTACGAGCTGTCCATCGCCGAGGCGACGGTCAAGACCCACATCACCGCGATCATGTCCAAGATCAACGCCCGCCGCCGCACCCAGGCGGTGCTGCTGGCCAATAGCGTGAGGCTGTTCGAACCGGCATGAGCCCCGCCTTGCCCGAAGCCCGGCCCGAGCCCTGGCCCGGCGGCGTCCGGCCCCAGGCGCGGCCGGTCCTGCCGCCGGCGCCCGTCGCCGTCTCGGTCCCGGCCGAGGGCGAGGACACCGCCCGGCGCATCGCCGAGGCCATGGCGCCGCTGGACCCGGCCCTGGTGCTGCTGTTCGGCATGCCGGCCGAGGGGCTGCCCGCCCTGGGCACCGCGCTGCGCGAGGCGCTGGGTCAGGGCTGCCGCGTCGTCGGCTGTTCCTCGGTGGGCGAGATCGGCCCCGGCGGCTATTGCGCCCGGACGGTGACGGCGCTGGGCTTTCCCTCGGCCAGCTTCCGGGTCGGCGTATGCGTGCTGCGCGACCAGGCGCTGGTGCCGGTGTCGGAATGGATGGCCACGCTGCGCCGCTTTCACGCCGATTTCCGCCCCGACCTGCGGCGCTCCAGCTTCGGCGTGCTTCTGGCCGATGCGCTGGCCCGGCAGGAGGACGTGCTGACCGCGACGCTGGACGCGGCCATCCCCGGCCTGCCGATCGTCGGCGGCTCCAGCGCCGAGGGCATGCGGTTCGAGCCGACCTGCCAGATGGTGGACGGCGCCGCCCATCCCGGCGCGGCGCTGTTCCTGCTGGTCGAGACCGATCTGGCGGCGGCCGAGGTCTCGTTCTCGCATTTCAGCCCGACCGACCGGCGCGCTGTGGTGACGGCCGCCGACCGGCACAACCGCGTCATCCTGGAGCTGAACGGCGAGCCGGCGGCGCAGGAATACGCCCGGCTGGCCGGCATCCCGGTCGAGGCGCTGACGCCGACGGAATTCGCCCGCCACCCGCTGCTCTTGCGCACCGGCAAGCGCCACCATGTCCGCGCCATCCGCGCCATTACCCCCCAGGGCGGGCTGCAATTGCTGTCCGGGATCGAGGCCGGCAACATCCTGACGCTGGGCCGGGCGATGGACATGACCCGCGGCTTTGCCGAGGTTCTGGACGCCTTGCCGCGCCCGCCGCTGATGGTGCTGGGCTTCGACTGCGTGCTGCGGCGGCTGGCGCTGGAACGCGCCGGCATGGACGGGCAGATGTCCGAATTGCTGGCGCGCTATCGCGTCGCCGGCTTCAACACCTATGGCGAGCAGCACAGCGGCATGCATGTGAACCAGACCTTCGTCGGCATGGCGCTGATGCCCCCCGAGCCCGGCTGAACCATGTTCCTGCGCGACGACGATCCCCCCGCCCGACGGGTCGAGAAGCTGACCCGCATCGCCGATGTGCTGGTCGAGCGCATCGACCGGCTGGAGGAAAGCCGCGGCTCGGCCTGGTCGATGTTCCAGGCCGCCGTGGCGCTGGAGCAGGAGGTGCAGGTCCGCACCCGCGAGCTGGAGCAGGCGCTGGCCGACCTGTCCGAGCGCAACCGCGAGCTGGCCGTGGCCCGCGCCTCGGCCGAGGAGGCGAACCGCTCCAAGACCCGCTTCCTGCGCGCCGCCAGCCACGACCTGCTGCAGCCGCTTTCGGCCGCCAAGCTGTTTTTGTCGGCGCTGAAGGACACGCCGCTCGACCCCTTGCAGCGCGAGCTGACCGACCGGCTGTCGGGGGCCTTCGAATCGGTCGAGGAGCTGATGCACGCGGTGCTGGACATCTCGCGCCTCGACAGCCAGCGCATCGAGTTCCAGCGCAAGCCCGTCGATCTGGGCGAGCTGTTCCGCCGCCTCGCCGTCGAATACGCGCCGATGGCCGAGGCCAAGGGGCTGCGGCTCAGCTTCGCGCCGACCACGGCCGCGGTGGAAAGCGACCCGACCTTCCTGCGGCGGATCGCGCAGAATCTGGTCTCGAACGCGATCAAGTATACCGACCGGGGCGGGGTGCTGGTGGGCGTGCGCAAGCGCGGCGAGCGCGCCTGGCTGGAGATCTACGACACCGGCATCGGCATCGCCGCGCCCGACCGCGCCCGCATCTTCGACGAGTTCCAGCGCATCGGCCGCGAGGGCGGCGGCGTGCCGGGCATGGGGCTGGGCCTGTCGATCGTGCGCCGCGCCTGCGCCAAGCTGGGCCATCCCATCGCCATGGACAGCGAGCCGGGGCGCGGCACCGTGTTCCGCGTCAGCCTGCCGCTGGTCGCGCCGGGGGTCGAGCCGGCGCGGCCCGAGGGCGCCGGTCATGGCCCGTATCTGCGCGGCCGGGTGGCTCTGGTGGTCGAGAACGACGACGCCATGCGCCGCGCCCTGCAACTGGTGCTGCAGGACAAGCTGGGCATGGTCGCCCGCGTCTCGGGCGGCATCGCCGAGGCGCTGGCGCAGATGGGCGACGAGCCGCCGGACGTGGTGATCGCCGATTACAATCTCGACAACGGCGATACCGGGCTGGAGGCCATCGCCGCCCTGCGCGAGGCTGCGGGACAGGCGGTGCCGGCCATCGTCGTCTCGGCCCGCCGCGCGCCGGAACTGGGCGCAAGCCAGCGGATGGGCGTGCCGGTGCTGGAAAAGCCGGTCCGTCCCGAGGATCTGCAGGCCATGCTGCAGCAGATGCTGGCCTAAGACCAAAGCACGAAAGTGCCGCCGGCAGGCTTTCGTCCCGACCCCGGCGGGGGCAGGGTCGCAAACAGGAAAGGGAGGATCGGGATGAGGATCTTGCGCGGCTTGGCGGTGATCGGATTGCTGGCTTCGCCGCTTGCGGCGGGCGAGGCGGGGGATCTGGTCTTTGCCGAACGCGGCCCCTGGGACCTGTCTCAGGGCCCGCTGGTCTGGGCGCTGCGCCAGACCGGGCCCGAGGTCGAGGGCTTTACCCCGCTGGGCGAGGGCACGATCTCGCTCAGCCAGGTTGCCGATCCCTCGGACGGCCACCCGGTTCTGGAACTGGCCGAGGAAACCGCGCGCATCCAGCGCAGGATCGGGCCCTTCCCGGTCTCGGGCGGCGATCCGGCGCTGACCTTCTTTCTGGAAACCACGGCGCGGGACATGGTCGCGCTGACCGGCGGCAGCCCGTTCTATATCCGCAACCGGCTGAAGGATGCGCTGTTCCGGGGCGGCGAGGTCCGGCGCGAGGGCGAGGCGACCGTCGCCGTCTTCGCCCCCTTCCGCGAGGACGAGAACCGCGAGCGCATGTTCGGCTTCGACACGCTTGAGCTGCGCTTCACCCTGGGCGATCCGAAGCGGCCGATCCGGCGCATGCTGGCCGAAACCGGCCCGCTGGCGGGCGGGCGGCCGGCCTATCACAGCGAGATGGTGTTGAAATGATCCGGGCAACCCTGACGGCAGCCCTGACGCTTTCGGCCGGCATGGCCGGGGCGCAGGCGGTGAACGACTATCCGACCAATGCGCGCGCCGATTACGTCTTCGTCTGCATGGCGACGAACGGCCAGACCCGCGAGATGCTGGAGCGGTGCAGCTGCGCCATCGACCAGATCGCCGAGATCCTGCCCTATGACGATTACGTCAAGGCCGAGACGGTGCTGGCCATGCGCCAGACCGCCGGCGAGCGCGCCGGCATGTTCCGGCAGGGCGTCGCCGTCAACGAGATGATCGCCAATTTCCGCCGCGCCGAAGCCGAGGCCGAGATCCTCTGCTTCTGAACTGGACAATCCGGCCGCCCCGCGCTTCCTTGTCGGCAAGCTGAACAGGAGGGAAGCCATGGATCTGGGGATCAGGGGCAAGAAGGGCCTTGTCTGCGCCGCGTCGAAGGGCCTGGGCCGGGGTTGCGCCGAGGCGCTGGCCGAGGCCGGGGTCGATCTGGTCATCAACGCCCGCGGCGCCGAGGCGCTGCAGGCCACGGCCGAGGAGATCGCGGCGAAACACGGCGTCCGCGTCACGCCGGTCGCCGCCGACATCACCACCGAGGAAGGCCGCGCCGCCGTGCTCGACGCGCTGGGCGGGCAGGCCGACATCCTGGTCAACAATGCCGGCGGCCCGCCGCCCGGCAGCTGGACCGACTGGTCGCGCGAGGATTTCATCAAGGCCATCGACGCCAACATGCTGACCGCCATCGCGCTGATGCAGGCGCTGGTGCCGGGCATGATGGAGCGCGGCTGGGGCCGGGTGGTCAACATCACCTCGCAATCGGTGCGCACGCCCATCGCCATCCTGGGCCTGTCGAACACCGCCCGCGCCGGGCTGACCGGCTTTGTCGCCGGCATGTCGCGACAGGTGGCGCCGCATGGCGTGGTGGTGAACAACCTGCTGCCCGGCATCCATGCCACCGACCGCGCGGACAGCCTGGATTCCGGCGTCGCCAAGGCCGAGGGCATCGGCGTCGACGAGGCCCGCCGCAGGCGCGAGGCGACCATCCCGACCCGCAGCTACGGCCTGCCCGAGGATTTCGGCGCCACCTGCGCCTTCCTGTGCAGCCAGCATGCCCGCTTCATCGTCGGGCAGAACATCCTGCTGGACGGCGGGGCCTCGAACATCTCGATCTGAGGGTGCGGGCGGCGGGCCGGTCGGCCGGTCGGCCGGCGCGTCGGGCGCAGGAAGGCTCTTGCCAGAACCCCGCGGCCCGGCTACGACAAAAGTCGGAAATCGGGAGACATTGGCGCAAGCCAGGGCCGAAGGAGCAACCGCCCCGGGAATCTCTCAGGCAAAGGGACCGTTTTCCAATGTACGCTCTGGAGAGAGGCGGCAGATGCCGTCCGCCGAAGGGATAACGATCTCAGGCGCCCCCGTTTCGGGGTAGGGACAGAGGGGGCATCTAACCGGGCGGGATCGGTCCGTCCGCAAGACAGGGGATGCCCATGGCCGAGCTTCGGCGCACGATGCTATACGACCTGCACCTTTCGCGCGGCGCGAAGATGGTGCCCTTTGCCGGCTGGGAGATGCCGGTGCAATATCCGATGGGCGTGCTGAACGAGCACCTGCACACCCGCGCCCATGCCGGCCTGTTCGACGTCAGCCACATGGGCCAGGTGATCCTGCGCGGCCCGGGCGCGGCCGAGGCGCTGGAGAGGCTGGTGCCCGCCGATATCGTCGGGCTGGCCGAGGGCCGGCAGCGTTACGGCCTGTTCACCAATGACGCGGGCGGCATCCTCGACGACCTGATGATCGCCAACAAGGGCGACCACCTGTTGCTGGTGGTGAACGCCGCCTGCGCCGAACAGGACATCGCCCATCTGCGCCGGCTGGAAGCCGCCGGCATCTCGGTCGAGCCGGTGACGGATCGCGGGCTGCTGGCCCTGCAGGGTCCCGAGGCCGAGGCGGTGCTGGCGCGGCTGGTGCCCGGCGCCCAGGCGATGAAGTTCATGGACGTGGCCGAGTTCGACTGGCAGGGCGCGACGCTCTGGGTCAGCCGCTCGGGCTATACCGGCGAGGACGGGTTCGAGATTTCCGTGCCCGGGGACCGTGCGGTCGCGCTGGCCGAGGCGCTGCTGGCCGAACCCGAGGTCGCGCCCGTCGGGCTGGGCGCCCGCGACAGCCTGCGGCTGGAGGCGGGGATGCCGCTTTACGGCCATGACATGGATGCCTCGACCCTGCCGGGCGAGGCCGGGCTGGGCTGGTCGATCCCCAAGGTTCGCCGTGCGGGCGGCGCGCGCGCGGGCGGTTTCCCGGGCGCCGGACCGATCCTGCAGGAACTGGCCGAAGGCCCCGCCCGCAGCCGCAGGGGCCTGCGCCCCGAGGGCCGTGCGCCCATCCGCGAGGGGGTCGAGATCTTCGATGCGGCCGAGGGCGGCGCGGCCCTCGGGGCGGTCTGCTCGGGCGGCTTCGGCCCCTCGGTCGGCGGGCCGGTTGCCATGGCGGTCCTGCCCGCCGGGTTTGTCCCCGGCGCGACCCTCTGGGCCGAATTGCGCGGCAAGCGCATTCCGGTGACGATTACTCCGCTTCCCTTCCACAAACCGAGCTACAAGCGCTGAGAGGCCAGGCATGCTGAAATACACCGAAGACCACGAATGGCTGAAACAGGACGGCGACGAGATCGTCGTCGGCATCACCGCCCATGCCAGCGAGCAGCTGGGCGATGTCGTCTTCATTGAACTGCCCGAGGTCGGGCGCGAGGTCGAGGCGGGCGAGGAGATCGTCGTGATCGAATCGGTCAAGGCCGCCTCGGACATCGTGGCCCCGGTCGCCGGCGTGATCACCGCCGTCAACGAGGCGCTGCCCGACGCGCCCGGCGCGGTGAACGAGGATCCGATGGCGGCCTGGTTCTTCCGCATCAAGCCGGCCTCGGTCGACCTGTCCGGCTTCATGGACGAGGCGGGCTATCAGGCGCTGATCGGCTGAAGCTGCCGGGCCTTGCGGCCCGGCGGAAGCCGGGGGCGCTTCGCCCCCCGGACCCCCCGAGGGTATTTGGAAAACGGAGAAAGGCGGGGCGTTCCCGGCCCGTGCGATCCCGAAGGCAATGCTTGTGAACATTCTGACGCATCGAGGCCAGTGATGGGTAAATGGACCCCGACCGACTATAATCCCGACGATTTCGCCAATCGCCGTCACATCGGGCCTTCTCCGGCCGAGATGGCGGCGATGCTGAAGGTCGTGGGCGCCGAGACGCTGGAGGAGCTGATCGGCCAGACCGTCCCGGCGAGCATCCGGCAGGCCGAGGCCCTGGACTGGCCGGCGCTGTCCGAGGCGGAGCTGCTGCAGCGCATGCGCGAGGTGGCGGCGAAGAACCAGGTCATGACCAGCCTGATCGGGCAGGGCTATTACGGCACCGTGACGCCGCCGGCGATCCAGCGCAATATTCTTGAGAACCCGGCCTGGTATACCGCCTATACCCCCTATCAGCCCGAGATCGCCCAGGGCCGGCTGGAGGCGCTGCTGAACTTCCAGACCATGGTCGCGGACCTGACCGGGCTGCCGGTGGCCAATGCCAGCCTGCTGGACGAGGCGACCGCCGCTGCCGAGGCCATGGCCATGGCGCAGCGCGCGGCGAAGTCCAAGGCCCGCGCCTTCTTCGTCAGCGAGAACCTGCACCCGCAGACCGTCGCCGTGATCGAGACCCGCGCCGCGCCCTTGGGCATCGAGATCGTCCGCGGCCGGCAATGCGACCCCTCGCAGGTCTTCGGCGCCATCTTCCAGTATCCCGGCACCTTCGGCGAGATCCGGGACTACACCGCCGAGATCGCGGCGTTGCATGCGGCGGGCGCGGTGGCGATCATGGCCACCGACCTTCTGGCGCTTTGCGTGCTGAAGGAGCCGGGCGCCATGGGCGCCGACATCGCCATCGGCTCGGCGCAGCGTTTCGGCGTGCCCATGGGCTATGGCGGGCCGCATGCCGGCTTCATGGCCTGCCGCGACGAGATGAAGCGCGCCATGCCGGGGCGGATCGTCGGGGTTTCCATCGACGCCAAGGGCAACCAGGCCTATCGCCTGTCGCTGCAGACCCGCGAGCAGCATATCCGGCGCGAGAAGGCGACCTCGAACGTCTGCACCGCCCAGGCGCTGCTGGCGGTGATGGCGAGCTTCTATGCCGTGTTCCATGGGCCGGTGGGCCTGCGCGCCATCGCCCAGCGGGTGCATCTGAACGCAGTGACGCTGGCCGATGCGCTGCGCGCCGCCGGGGCCGAGGTCCAGCCCGAGGCGTTTTTCGACACCATCACCGTGCGGGTGGGCGTGGGGCAGGCGGGCATCCTCGCCGCCGCCCGCCATCGCGGCATCAACCTGCGCAAGGTCGGGCGCGACCGGGTCGGCATCTCGGTCGACGAGACCACGGATGCGGATGTGATCGCCCGGGTGCTGGACGCTTTCGGCATCACCGATCCGGCCGCGCCGGCCAAGGTGCCGGCGATCCCCGAGGCGCTGATCCGCGAAAGTGACTACCTGACCCATCCGGTCTTTCACATGAACCGGGCGGAATCCGAGATGATGCGCTATATGCGCCGCCTGTCGGACCGCGACCTGGCGCTGGACCGGGCGATGATCCCGCTGGGCTCCTGCACGATGAAGCTGAACGCGGCGGCCGAGATGATGCCGATCACCTGGCCGGAATTCGGCGCGCTGCATCCCTTTGCGCCCGAGGACCAGGCCGCCGGCTATCACGAGGTCTTTGCCGACCTGACCGAGAAGCTGTGCGCCATCACCGGCTATGATGCGTTTTCGCTGCAGCCGAACAGCGGCGCGCAGGGGGAATATGCCGGGCTTCTGACCATTGCCGCCTATCACAAGGCGCGCGGCGAGGATCGCGATATCTGCCTGATCCCGGTTTCCGCGCATGGCACCAACCCGGCCAGCGCGCAGATGGCGGGGATGAAGGTCGTGGTGGTGAAATCGGCCCCGAACGGCGATATCGACCTGGAGGACTTTGCCGACAAGGCCGCGAAGGCCGGCGACAGGCTGGCGGCGGTGATGATCACCTATCCTTCGACCCATGGCGTCTTCGAGGACACCGTGCGCGAGGTCTGCCGCATCACCCATGAGCATGGCGGCCAGGTCTATATCGACGGCGCTAACATGAACGCCCTGGTCGGTCTGGTGAAGCCGGGCGAGATCGGCGGCGATGTCAGCCACCTGAACCTGCACAAGACCTTTGCCATCCCGCATGGCGGCGGCGGTCCCGGCATGGGGCCGATCGGGGTCAAGGCGCATCTGGCGCCCTTCCTGCCCGCCGACCCGCGCGAGGGTTCGGGGGCGGTCTCGGCGGCGCCCTGGGGCAGCGCCTCGATCCTGCTGATCTCCTGGGCCTATATCCTGATGATGGGCGGGGCGGGGCTGACTCAGGCGACGCGGGTCGCGATCCTGAACGCGAACTATGTCGCCAGCCGGCTGGCCGGGGCTTATCCGGTGCTGTTCATGGGCAATCGCGGCCGGGTGGCGCATGAATGCATCCTGGACACCCGGCCGTTCCAGGAGCATGGCGTGACCGTGGACGACATCGCCAAGCGGCTGATCGACAACGGCTTCCACGCCCCCACGATGAGCTGGCCGGTCGCCGGCACGCTGATGGTCGAGCCGACGGAATCGGAGACCAAGGCCGAGATCGACCGGCTGATCACCGCCTTCCTGGCGATCCGCGACGAGATCACCGAGATTGCCGAGGGCAGGATCAGCGCCGAGGCCTCGCCGCTGCGCCATGCCCCGCATACGGTCGAGGACCTGGTCGCCGACTGGGACCGGGCCTATTCGCGCGAGCAGGGCTGCTTCCCGCCGGGAGCGTTCCGGGTGGACAAGTACTGGCCTCCGGTCGGGCGGGTGGACAATGCCTATGGCGACCGCAATCTGGTCTGCACTTGCCCGCCGCTCGAGGATTACGCCGAGGCGGCCGAGTGACCCTGTGCCCCCGCCGCTGTGGCGGCGGGGGCAAGCTGCCCGACGGGGCTGCAGAAAGCTGCGTGCGGGGTCTTTGCGGCTCTTGACAAGGCGCGGCGCTTCGGCGAGATAGCACGCCGATGGGGCCGTAGCTCAGTTGGTAGAGCGCATCGTTCGCAATGATGAGGTCAGGGGTTCGATTCCCCTCGGCTCCACCAGTTCACTCACACATTCAGATTGATTATCAGCCGGTTAGGCGAATGCCGCTGTGCATCACCTCACGCTAGCCCCACAGCTGAAAAAAGATGCTGCTGGATTTCACCGGACGTTCGGTGGCCGCGGAACATCGAAATCGCGCCGGATCGGCGCGCCAGATTCGTGGTGTATCCGGGAACTGTCCCGCCAGTTTCGATCGCTCGGGTGGCCGGCATCAGTTGAGGCCCGGATCGGGATGGTATCGCTGGCGTGGAGACCAGCTCGCTCGCCTCTGCCATTTGCCGACGCGAGCGGATCGCTTCGTGATATCCAATCTTCAACGGCCGGGAATACGCTCGCCACCGAAAGGAACATGGCTCTTGTAATGGCTTATCAGGCCACGCTCCTTCAGGCGGAGCAGCATTTCATGGACGCCGTCCGCACAGTCGTTCGCTACCGCAACGGTCCAATCATCGTCGATCAGGAACGTCGCTTGCTGCCTTTCTGGCCCGCCCGGTCAGTCGAGGGACCGATGGCTTGCCAATTGACCGATGCCCGCGCGATGTGCGTATCGCCCCAGGTCGCGAACTCGATGATAAAACCGTACCGAGTCACCTCGACTGCCTCCAGCCTGAAGCGCAGGTTCTGGTCATGCGCGGCATCGAGGCCGGTCAACCCCAGGGTGATCGAGGGAATGGCTCCGAAAGGTGCAAGGAAGGTCGTCCTGACCCGCAAGCTCCGATCACCGTCGCCCGCCCACATCGGCAAGCCAGCGTCCACGTGATTGAAAAGCTCGCCGAACGCACTGATCATCTGCAATTCGCTGGTCCAGACCAGGTTTTGCAAAAAGGGCGAGCACGCTTCATCCAGCATATTGTTGATCTCTGAACCTGATCGTTCCCGACCGCCGCCGCGATTGGCGACATCTGACTTCACAACGCCAGATCGCTTTCCGAAGCGCTGCCGGGCCTTGCGGACCCGTTCTTCTCGCGCAGCCCTTCATTGAGACAGATCTGATCTGCGGTTTCGACGCTCATTGTGCTTGGGCGCTGGATGGCGCGGTCCCAGCGTACGATATTCTTGGTGTAAAGCTGGCAAACGACCGGGCCGGCTGCCGTTTCTACCGTCACCGGTTCGCTTTCGTAATCCTTTGGGTCGATGGAGCAGGCGGCCAAGAACACGAGCGCCGCTGCGGGGATAAACTTGATCATCCTGTTGCCTTTTCGTTTCACATTTCAAAACGGCGAAGTCTTTCGGACTTACGCCTGTTCTATTTGGATGGCGCGTCCGCGACACGCCATGCCAATCAAGATCTGGCTCGCACCCCGTCTCTCTCACTGGTGGGGCTCTCTTTCCTGGGTGGAACTTTGCACAAGAGCCACCAGGAGGGCGGTCGAAAACAATCCGAACCCGGCCGAGACATATATCGCGAAAGCCCAGCCGATCCCCAGGCCGAGCAGCAGGGAAATCATGGCAATCACAAATGCCAATACGCCGCTGATGATCGCCAGCACGCTCGCGGTCACGGGCTTGGTCCCGGCGCGCTTCATGAGAGCCGCCTGATCGAGGTGCGGCCCTCATGGCCGTCCGATGCCATGAGCGCAGTAATCGACGCCAGGTTGGTCACGATTTGGCGCGTCTCATGGCTCGGAGTGGCGTTCGCCGTCGCGGAGAGAATTTGAGAAACCTCTTGCAACGCCTCACGCTGCCCATCCGCATAGCCGGCCTCATAACAAAGCTGCCGCCTGTCGAAATCCAGATGAAGATCGACGAGCACGCGCCACTCAGCGTCCGAAACAAGAGGAGCGTCGCGATTCCTCATCGAATGATCTCCGGATTTACGAACGAAATTACTCATTAGCATACCACCAGCTCACTCATTGACTTGTCCTAGGGTCAGGACTCATAGCCAATAGATGACGGTTGCCGCGAGGGCGATAGCGGAGAGGAAGACCTTCGGGCATCTGTCGTATCGGGTTGCCACGCGCCGCCAGTCCTTGAGGCGGCCGAACATGATC